>Ga0209402_10000209_pt1 | contig 73719 bp, 55 predicted proteins | sample ArcticOcean_MG_C_3_FD_187437 | JGI IMG/M metagenome (GOLD analysis project Ga0209402, IMG submission 187437) | Marine microbial communities from western Arctic Ocean - ArcticOcean_MG_CB8_126 (SPAdes) (version 2) | ecosystem: Environmental > Aquatic > Marine > Oceanic | place: Arctic Ocean... | reverse complement strand
TGCTGTGGAAATATGGACAGCTTCACTGAAAAGACCTGGTATGCAATTACAGTGAATAATAATAGTTCAGTAAAACTTCTCAAAATCACTTAGGCTATTCTGTCAACCGTAGTCTAAATTTTCACAGTCCAACTTCAACATCATCCAGCATCACTGCATATTGTGACGATGGTACATTGCCAGATGAATAAAGCTGTTCCTTCCTGACTGGCAAGAAAGGATCGTTAATTTGTTGATTAATTCGTGGCATTTAGCGTCCTTTTAGTTAATTGATTGATTAGATTTCTGGATTCAAGACCAGTTAGATTTGATATGGACTTCTGATATATGTCCTTAGCAGCCCTGATAACTTGGCTTTGTTGAATGCCGTTAGATTTGCAGTTGCTGAATAGTTCAGTTATTTGCGCGTTGCTGATGCGACCGTTGGTGTTTGGCTGATAGCCGTTCCTATTACCATTGGTGTTAGGCTTGTGACCATTTGAATACAGGCTTAACCCAACCCCAAATAATGTAGCACACTTTTTTAGGCAATCTGAACCAGCACTTTTAAGATCATCACTGATGCAGATTATTTCCTTACTATCTTTCTTCCTTGTAATCTGACTGCCACCGAACTGCTGTTTTACGATATTGCCAACTGTAAGCTGACCTTTTACGAATACTTCTTCCTCGCCAATCTTGAATTCCATTATTTGAAATGACCAGTTGCCATCCAGCACATCATTCAGCCTTTGGATCACGCTTGATGCTTCGATATAATCCAAAGTCTGACCAAAGTTACCCTTACGCTGTTTGATGTTGTCGAAAGGCTGGGACAAGTCATTGATTTTAATGTCCATTCTTCCTCCATAATTTTCATAAACTGTTTATTACTATGTTCTTATGCCATAATTGTGTGGAAAGTATACATGGTGTGTATGGAGTATACAACCCATATATTTACAATTTGATAGAATAGCCTTAGCAATTGGAAACTGAGCGGCGTAGGTTAAAACATCTTCTCTATATTGTATTTTCCATTTTGAAGATGTAATTTATAATCTCATAGATTATATTATATTTTTTAAAGTATCTGTATTTGGAGTTAATATGAAATTTAGCGTTGTTTCTTTTTTAGCCGTTTTTCTGATAGCGAACTTCTTTGCCAATCCGACGATTGCCCAGGTTGATATTGGACCTGATGATATTCCGGTCGAGGCAGGATCCATTTTTCCTTTCTATGTTTCTGCTGATTCTGAAGGTATTGAGATTGACCTTGGAAATAGTGGTGAAGACCGTGAGTGGGATTTTACACTCTACGAATTTACTGATGTGGTCTACGATTCTTTGATCTCGTTGGAAGATGCGCCATATGCAGAAGATTTTGAGGGTGCTAACCGTGTTTCGAACGCCTCAACGGGTGGAATTGCCATAAACTTAGGGGACAGTTACCAATACGAAATGATCAATGACGATGGATGGTTTTTGCTTGGAATGGGTTTTGGCGTAGGTGGTATTGGCTTCCCAATTGTTTTTCCCGAGCCTATTCTTTTACTTCCAATGCCTGCTGATTACAATGAAGACTGGGATATGTCTAATTCATTCGCTTATGGGATGGTTGCGCCCGATACACTATTAGGCGGAATCCTAGACTCAGTATATATTGTTGTTGAGGTTGGTGGTCAAGCTGAAACAGACGCCTGGGGGACAGTCAGGTTTCCTTCTGGTGAGATAGAGACTATGCGTCAGCATGTTCTCCTTGGAATTGAAATAATTGTGGTTGGTATCGCAAATATATTTGGACAGCGAGTTGAAATTCCTATTGATCTTGGACTGAATGTTGAACTAACTCACAGTTACCGTTGGTTTGCAGAAGACCATGGTCTGCTGGTTGAAGTAAATTCTCTACCGGGGGAAGAAGATGAAGACTTTGAGCTCGCAGCCAGCATTCGAGTAAGGTATGTTGCACCGAATCTTGTTTTTCAGGAAGGACCACTGGAGTTTGGAGAAGTCTGGGAAGGTGGAAGTAACAGAGAAAGCCTTACTTTTTCAAACAACGGAGGGGATGAAGGTAGGATCATGCGAATTGAACCTGCCGAAGACTTCGCAGAACAAATATCCTGGGATATTGAATTACCCTTTACAATTAATCCAAATGATAGTGCAGAGATAAATTTCCGGTGGCATCCAACTGAATTTGGTGAATTGGAATCAGAAATTGAAATTTTCCACAATGATCCTGCTGTGGAAAATCCCTTTGTATTAGCTATAACTTGTACCTCTCTTTTGGGTATTTCAGACGATAAAAATCTGATGCCACAAGAGTTTTCGTTGTATCAAAATTTTCCCAACCCATTTAACTCAACCACAAAGATCAACTACGGATTGCCTACCGATAGCTATGTAACATTGGATGTATATAACTTGTCGGGACAGGTAGTAAATTCATTATATAAAGGCTACAAACAAGCCGGTTTTCATTCTACATTCATGTTAGCTAATAATCTAACATCTGGTCTATACTTCATCCGCCTAAATGCATCCGACCAGATATTTACACAGAAAGTAATGTTAATCCGCTAATATATGGCATAAGAACATAGATACACTAAGCCCTGGCAATCGTCAGGGCTTTTTTCATTTCATAAACAGGAGTACTCCAAATGAAAGTAAAAGTCTTATGCCTTGGCAGATCAGCCAAAGAAATTGAAGTCGATGCAGGAACCACAGTTGAACAAGCAATCCAGAAAGCGGAATTTCCCAAGGATAATAGCTACACCAGACATGTCAACGGGTCGCATTGCATGGATTCAGATATTCTGAACGATGGTGATGTTCTTACACTGGTTCCACAAGTGAAAGGGGGTTCCGGGTTGTCCCGGGACCTTCTACAATTCTATGCCCAGCGGTATCATGTCAGCATTGTGTTGCATGGTGATACTGAACAAGGGATTGTGATTGATTACCCATTGGGTGTCAAAGGGAAAGTCACAATCGATGGTCAAGAAATTAGCCATGATGCTGACTATCAACACGACCTAGAAGGTAGATTGGTCATCAAGAACGACATACCTATTCTGAAGATCAGCGATAATCAACTGATATTTCTGTTCTCGCCTGATAGCGAATATTCAACCAACCTGATGAAGCAATTACTGGAAGAGCACTTGCCAATCCTATCCAAGCAATATCGCAGACAAGTCCGTAAGCAATTCATAAACCAGTTGGTCGAATGTGCTGATGACAGAAAGCGGTCGTTAGAAACCTTGAATCGCGACAATGAATACGAAATTCAGACTAATCTCAGCAAGATCCACGAACTGTCCAAAGAAATTAGTCAGACTAAACAGATGCTGGAATTCTTTGATAAGTCACAGAATCATTTGCAACAACAAGCTGTACGAATGTTTGTTGACCTGATGAAGCTTGTACCTGGACTGTATCAGGGATTTAAATTTGAAGAGGACGTAATTATCGGGATAACACAGCCGATTACTATCATCTTTGAAGACCACGAATACAACTTCGATCCGTATGAAGTTCGTATTGATCTGAACAATCGTTGTGGTACTATACTTGGGAATTCCAACGAAATAAACGGCTACATCCACCCACACGTCAATGATAATGGCGAAGTTTGCTGGGGTAATATCCGTGGACTAATTCCAAATCTGTTGGGTCAATTGGACATATATGGACTGTTTCAGTTAATCCATAACTTCCTGTCTGATTACAACAATGACGACCCTTACCAAAGGATCGAGAATTGGGATCCCTACTGGGAAGGCGACCAAGAAGAAGAATACGACCCATATTGTGTCCATTGTGAAGAATCAGGACACGAAGCAGAACATTGTGATTACTGTTGGTATTGCCCCGACTGTTACGATTACCACGATTCGGATGAAACATGCCCTAAAAAGAAGGAAGAAGAAAATGAAAAAGCAGCTTGATATAAAGATACAGGTCGATGCCTTGGCTTGGACGAAATTTATGACCTGGGTAGAACTCGCGAAAGGTGAAGTATCTGCCTTTGGCATTGTTGAACAACGGCTGAACACCCTGATAGTTATGGACTTTGTACTACTTGATCAAGTATGTAACAGTACTGAAACAGATATTGATCCGAAGGCGATTGCACAATTGATGCAGGAAGTAGATGACCCGTCCACCCTTAGATGTTGGGCCCATAGCCATGCAGACATGAAAGTGTTCTGGTCTGGAACTGACGAAGATACTATTGCTGGCCTGTCCAATGACGAATGGATGTTGTCATTGGTTGTGAACAAGGATCACGATGCGATGATGCGGTTGGATGTTTATTATCCTGCACACGTTCATGTTGATAATGTTGTCTGGGAATTGCTGTATGATGTTCCAGTTGAAACAAAGGCAGAATGGAAAAAGCAGTTCAAAGATATGGTCACTGAGGCACCTGACTATCTTCATGTTCTGCAAGACATACCAAATTTAGAAGAAGACCTTGACTTGTGGGAGGACTACCATGATTTTGGACAATAGGTTCATAAGGCAGCAAGATGCTGTGGATATGCGGAAGTTATCCACCTTGAAGGTAACGCTGATAGGTGCTGGCAGTATTGGATCGACTACTGCCGTTTGGCTTGGTAAGATGGGTATAACATGACAGTCTATGATGATGACCTGGTGGAAGAACACAACTGGGCAAATCAGCTTTATAGTGAAGCTGACATAGGCAGACCGAAAGTCGAAGCTCTGTGGGACGTTATGGAAACATTCTGTAGCTTCACACCGCGAGCTGTAGCTCGAAGATATAAAGATGAACCGTTGACTGAAGTAGTAATCAGTGCTGTAGATTCTATGGCAAGCAGGAAAGCTATCTGGCAATCTATTAAGAAGCAGCCTGCTGTACAGCTATTTATTGATTCGAGGATGGGAATGGAGACCTTGATTGTTCATTCTGTTCGTAGAACAAGTAGGGATTATGCTAAGTCATTGCATAGTGATTCTGATGGTTTGCAAGAGCCTTGTACTGCGCGAACAATCTGCTACACGCCATTGATGGCTTCGGCTGTAATTTGCAATCTTGTTAAGCGATATGTGAACAATGAAGACATTCCCGAGCAAATAGTCATGGATATGAAGACGTATACTACCCTGAAGTTATGAACACTTTGGGGTAGCTTTTTGAAAAAGAAACTTTACAATATTCTAATAGCCAGATTGATGCAAGCTACAGTCCACGCTTGCTTTCTGACAACGGACCGTGTTATCTTTCTTCAGAACTGAAGGACTATCTTGATGATCGGGGCATGGATCACACACGTGGTGCGCCGTATCATCCACAAACACAAGGAAAGATAGAGCGTTATCATCGTACAATGAAAAATGTTGTGAAGCTGCAAAATTATTACTTCCCGGGTGAACTAGAAGCTGAAATTGAAAAGTTCGTGGATTATTACAATAATGAAAGATACCATGAATCACTGGATAATGTGACACCTGCTGATATGTATAACGGAAGAAGAATTGCGATCTTAAATGAACGCGATATTATCAAGCAGGAAACTATGAGAAAAAGAAGAATATTGAACCAGAAACATGGTTCAAAACCTATGCAAACCAATTCTTAGCAAATAAGGGAAAGTGTCCCGAAGATTCTGAAGACATACAGTAAATATATTCAATTTAATTCATTAGTTAATTGTTAGTCCCTGCAGTACTCATCACATTAATGGTCTTCTGGGGTGGTTCATTCGCCGCAGTGAGGATTGCTTTGCAATACATTACTCCGATTGAGCTTATATACGCTCGATTTTTGCCCTCAGCAATTTTGTTGCTCCTGATCCTGGGGTTTGGTGTAATCAAAGAAGGCAATAGAAGCGGGTTCATTCGTTCGCTTACTCGCAAGCACTGGCTAATACTGATTGCTGCATCATTATTTCAAGTGCCATTTTATAACTTCTGCATGAATTATGCTGTATCGTTAATTCCCCCAAGCTGGGTTGGATTGGTCATTTCCCTAAATCCCGCTTCGATTGCAGTATTTAGCGTTTTACTCCTTAGAGATAAGATAACAATTTATAGGTGGCTGGGAATTATTCTCAGTTTTACCGGATTGATTTATATTGCCGTCAACAACAATGCTATAGGCATGGATGGATCGGAGCTTACCTTAGGTGCAAAGTTGTGGGGAATGTTGATCGCTTTTGGATCGGTGGTTAGCTTTGGAATATCTACCTCACTAAGTAAATATTTGATTCAAAACTCTTCATCATTCAAGACAATGGCATGGACAATAATATTTGGAACTGTCTGGATTGCGCCGGTGGGGAACCGTGATTATTTTGTCAAAATTTATAATGCGCCTCTTGAACTTTGGCTCGCAGTTGGGTTTTTGTCGGTAATCTGCACAGTCGCTGGATTTGCGGCGTGGTATTGGGCAATTAAGAGGTGGACTGTCAGTCGGGCAGGTGCGTTTATTTATCTTGTACCAATTGGAGCATTAATTGTCGGTAACGTTATGTTTGACGAATTAATGAACCTCAGCGTTCTGCTTGGAGTAGCCTTAGTGTTGGGCGGCGTTTTTCTTGCGGGTAGAAAAGATAGAGTTTTTCTAAAAAACACAAAATAAAGCACAGAAATTAGATTAAGTTATTCTATATTTGCCATTGACAGGCATATACAATAAATTTACATTCGTAGTTATATATAACTACATTAAGTCAAAAATTCTCAATTTATAATTAAATAGGAAAACAAATGTCCATAGATAGGAGATCCGTTGAGATTGCTATAGATCAATTACGCCCCTCATTTAACATTGATGGCGGTGATATAAAATTGATTGATGTCAAAGAAGAAGGAATAGTGGAAGTCAGTCTCGGTGGTGCTTGCCACGGCTGTGGCATGGCGACAATGCATATAAAAATGGGTGTAGAACAATACCTGAAAGAAAACGTACCTGGTGTGACAGAAGTTGTTACCGTCGATGCCTAAATTTTTAGGTTAATTAATCTTTTAGATTATGGCAATTAAGTGTTCTAAAAACAATAGAATTGTTAAAGATCTTGCAATATTTACATTGAAATGAAAGAAGTTAAGTAATTGTTACCACCAAATTTGAATGTAAGGCGTGCTCGTGATGCAGACCTGACTAACATGGCGAGAGTATATCTCTCGGCATTTACTGGATCTGGTATGACGCTTGAGCAAGTCATAGATAGATTTCGCTCAAATCCTCAAATTTCGCTTGAAGACTTTTGGGTATGTGAGCGAGATGCAAAAATCACTGGGTTGTTCGCTATATATAATTTCCTTATTTACCGAAATGGGCGCAAGGTCCCAGCCGGTGGTATCGGAAGCGTAGCTGTCAGTGCTGAGGCGAGGCGCGAGCGGATTGCTTATTGGATGATGCTACGAGCTGTCGAGATTATGGATCAAAACAATGTTCCACTTTCTATATTATATCCCTTTAGACATTCATTCTATCATCATCTCGGTTGGGGATACACAGGCAAAATCAACATGTACAGGTTTCACCCCGAATCTTTACCTGACTATCCCGAGCGAAAACATGTGACGGCTATCATCAGCACAGATGAGCAGGAAGAAATCATGTTGTGTTACCAAAAGTTTGCCCGACGCAACAACGGAATGGTAATTCGCCAAGATGCTCAATGGTATGAATCGATATTCAAGAATGCCCAATGCTATGCTTTCAGATCTGAAGAATCAGGCACAGTTGAAGGTTATCTGACTTTCAGATACAAACCGACTGACAAGGGACATCAACACGTTACCACTGATATTGATGTGTGGGATTTCGTATGGAACAGTCGTTCGGCATTGAAAGGTCTGTTGGGATTCATCAGCTCGCAGCGCGATCAGGTAAATATTGTAAATTTCGCCGATCAAAGTGGACTGCCATTTAACCAAATTTTAAAAGATCCCTTGATGGCAGAGGGTGTCTCGAATTTCCATATCGGTGCTGAAACAGTGCATATCGGAACTGGAATGATGGGCAGAATCGTTAATTTGCGCAAAGCTCTTATGGCTTCTGGTAATATGGGTAACGTCTCTGGGAAAGTTACACTGGAAATCGAGGACAAGTTAAACCCTGATAACTGTGACCCAATTACCATGGAAATCATCGATGGTAAAGCAGAGTTACTTTCTCGCAATAGTGCAGACATTATTCTCAAGACAGATATAGCCACATTATCAGCTATTTATTGGGGTTCGCTTTCAATTATGGATGCGGTAGTACTTAACTTGCTCGAACTTGATGGAAAAGGTGATGCAGGATTTATCAAATCTATGTTTAGCCTGCCTGCACCACAGTGCATGGATTATTTTTAGTTGTTACTGATTGATTATATATTTGTGGAGCTACCAATACACATAACTAATAACTAAGTAAACATTGATACTTAGCCTCTACATATTTCGTCAGCACATTGCCCCGTTCTTTTTTGGTCTATCCTTGATCATATTCATTTTTATTACCAATCTTCTTTTTCAGATGCTTGGGAAATTATCAGGAAAGGATCTTGATCTGCTCGTCATTGCAGAATTTTTTCTGCTGAATCTCGCTTGGATACTTGCACTCGCTGTGCCTATGGCAGTCTTGATCTCAACATTATCAGTTTTTGGACGGATGGCAGGAGATGGTGAGATTACTGCATTACGAGCGTCCGGTGTATCACCACGCCAACTTATTGCCCCTGCACTGTTTGGATCGTTATTAATCGCGCTTTGGGTAACTTGGTATAACAATTATTTATTACCAGACATGAATCATCGCACTAAGCTGCTTACAATTTCTATCAGTCGTAAAAAGCCTACATTTTTAATTGAACCAAATATTTATAATTTTGAAATTCCAAATTACGTTCTATACGCCGGTGAGGTTGACCAAGCCAACAGCACACTTAAAGATATCACAATTTTTGATAAGCATGATCCTGAGTCGATGTCAATCATTTCCGCCCAGGATGGAAGACTCGAGTTTGTTGCTAAGCACGAGTCGATATTAATGACGCTCTATAATGGTGAGATCCACCAACCATCATCCGAAGGAGCCGAGGGGTACGAGCTGACCGAGTTTGACAGCTCACAATTTAGGATGAAAATGCCTGGAATGGTGCTTAAACGAGGGAGTGAGGGGTATCGGGGAGAGCGTGAACTTCCGGTTGATGTGATGCTCGACAAGGTCAAAGAGTTGCGGGGTAAAGGTGGCCCGTACAATGAGAAGCGCGCCTTAGCGTATATGGTTGAAGTACACAAGAAATTTTCTATTCCGGTTGCATGTATAGTTTTTATATTGGTCGGAGCACCACTGGGAATGCTCTCACGACGTGGCGGAATGGGAGTATCCGGTGGCTTATCGCTCCTATTCTTCACGGTTTATTGGGTTTTCCTGTCAAATGGCGAAGACTTGGCAGATCGGGGAATAATATCGCCGGCTATGTCGATGTGGAGTCCAAACATCCTGCTCGGCGGGATTGGTTTATGGCTACTTTGGTATGCTCGCCGCCGCACATCGCTTCCCGGAATGCAATCTATCGCAAATCTGTTAGCAAAAATCTTTCCATCGCGGCAATCTTAGATTGATTTTGAATAACTGATGAAAATTTTAGACCGATTTATCGTTTCAACCTACCTTCGACATCTGGCATTCAGTTGGGTGGCAGCGATTGTGATCTTTCTGGTTGTCAACAGTGTTGAAAACCTTGATAAATTTATTGATAAGCAAGTGCCTGCAAGTACGATCTTACAGTACTATTTACTGTTTATCCCTCATATTATCTATTTAATTTTGCCTGCGGTCACTCTCTTGGCAACTTTGTTCACTATAGGGGGATTTACGGCAAGTAACGAGCTGACAGCCATCAAAATTGCGGGAGTACCATTTTCTCGACTACTGTTTATTTTATTGGTGACTGCAACGGTCTGTGCAGGAGGTGTATATATTCTTGGTGAAACTGTGATTCCGGGAACAAATAGGCAGCAGATTGATATATGGCGATATGAGGTAAAGAAAATCCCACGTGAAAATCGGGCTGTAAGAGGGCGGATATATCTACAGGTTGGTGAGAATAATCAAATGTACATTGAAAATTACCGGTCAGCATCACGCGAAGCACTTGGGATTAAGATGCTGAATGTTGTAAATGGTAAGGTCAAAGGTCGAATTGATGCAGAAAAGATGATTTGGCGTGACAATGCTTGGCACGTTCAGGGAACTGTAAGGCGCATATTTGGTGAAAATGGTCAAGTAGCTTGGAGCACAGACGCTGATTTTACCTTAAAAGAAGATGTTCCTAGTCCAGATCAATTTGAAAAGGTTCAGACTAAACCTGAGGAGATGAATAGCTTTGAACTTCGGGAATTCATTCATAGGTTAAAGCAGGTTGGGGGATTAACTCGCAGGTGGGATGTAGAGCTGCTGGCAAAAATATCTACTCCTGCCGCTGCGGTAATCATTGTATTTTTCGGAGCACCTATTGCTGCTGTCCGGCGACGTGGTGGAACCGTGATGGGATTTGGAATAAGCTTGTTTGTGTGTTTTATCTATTTTGGTCTGATTCAAGTTGGAAAAGTGCTCGGATTTAATGGCACGATCCCACCATGGAGCGCAGCTTGGGGTGGAAACATTGTCTTCGGAACGCTTGGGATGTGGATGCTGTTCAGAAGTAAGGACTGAGTGGAAATCGCAGCGAGTGGGAAGGACAGACATTCTGGTCTATCCTTTGCGAGAACGGACATTTCTGCCCGTTCAATTTCAAACTACCGAGCCCGCAGCCTCCAACACCGCTGAATTTCGCCCAATCATTTCACCGTCAAAGCCCCAAACCTTTGCTGTAATCGCTTCTACTTGAATCAATTGTCCAATCATTTCCGGTGATCCGTCAAATATCATAGTCTTATTCGCTCGAGTGCGTCCGCTGTACTTATCTGGATTTTTCGGACTGGGTCCTTCCACCAATACCTCAAACACGTTGCCAACTTGACGATTGTTTATCTTGCTGAACCCTTCGTTGGCAACTTCAATAAGTTTATGCAAGCGTCTCTTCTGTTCATCTGGATGAATAAAGTCGTCGAATTCAGCCGCTGTGGTGTGGCGGCGGGGTGAGTAGGCAAACATGTAAGCCTGATCAAACTCCATACCTCGGACAGCATCTAATGTTCGCTCAAATTGGTCAACTGTTTCACCGGGGAAGCCTACAATTATATCTGTTGTGATAGCAATTTCTGGAACTAATACACGAAGCGAATCCACAATAGATTTGTATTTCTCATATGTATAGGTGCGGCGCATCCTTTTCAGAACCTCGTTGTCAGCTGATTGGAGCGGAAAGTGCATGTGCTCGCATACTGTAGGTAAATTGGCGATGGTCTTAATAAGGCGAGGGTTGAACAATTGCGGATGTGGACTAGTAAATCGGACTCGCAATTCCGGGTAACGATTGTCTATTTGAGTCAACAGCCAGGCAAAATCGATCCTGCCATCAACCACAACATCAATTGAGTCTAATTTATAATGCCAATCTCGACCATAAGCGTTCACTGTCTGCCCGAGCAGCGTAATTTCTTTGTAGCCCATTGATATAAGTTCGTCGATTTCAGCAAAAATGTCAGCAGGGAGGCGGGAAGCCTCTTTGCCACGGGCGGAAGGCACTGCACAAAATGAGCAATTGTAACTACAACCGTAAATCACATCAACCCATGCACTTATCATGCCAGATCGGCGAATTGGAGTCATTGGAGTGGGGTCGTCAGTCAGAGAAATATAATCTAATTGAGAAGCGGAACCTCTTACTTCGGAAATTAACTTGGGTAATCGATGTATAGATCTCGGTCCAATAATTAGATCGACAAAGGGAGCCCGCTGACGGATGGTATCGGCATCGCGTGGAGCCATACAACCGGTCACGCCGATTATTATTTCAGGTCGCTCATCTTTCAGCTTCTTTATTAAGCTAAGCGCACCGAACAGTTTGCGCTCTGGCTTTTCTCTGACTGCACAGGTGTTGATAATCAGAACGTCAGCTCTGTTGGGCTCTATGACTGCAGTCATGCCCATGTTCTCTAACATCCCTTTCATTCTCTCGCTGTCGTGATAGTTCATCTGACAGCCGAATGTTTGCATGTAGAAATGTTTTAATTTATTTGAAGTTGTTTTGCTCATGGTACCTAAGTTAGGGTGGTGATTTATCAAGTGCATATATTTAAGTGACAAACATAGGTATTGACTGGAATAAATAGGAGTCCAATTCTGTATCAAGGTTGTGCGGGAGCAGGAATATTGTCCAAAATTGTCATTCCAGCGAAAAAATATGTCCGGGAATATCGTCTTTGCGAGGAATGTAATGACGAAGCAATCTCGATTTTTCTCTTATGAGTAATGAGATTGCTTCGCTTTTCTCGCAACGACGGGGTGATTTTTATTTGCCCATGGCAGGGCAAGGCTCAACGATACGAACTATTCAGCAGCATCTTCCGCCGCCTTCAACAACACATCAGGCTCAATCCTGATCTTATAATTCGGATTGACATATGAATACTTGATAATCCCATCCTTTCCAACAATAAAAACAGCTGGAACCGGTAATAGGTGATGATCGTACCCAGAATCAGCTTCGATGTCGATGTTAAGCTTAGTGGTGTATTTAGTCAGTGTCGCCTCGTCAACCCGAAAGGCTAACCCAAACGCTTTCGCTGCCGTCATATCGCTGTCGGACAGCAGTAGATAGTGAAAACCCTTTTCATCCGCGTGCTCACGCATGACCTCCGGTCGATCAGGACTAATAGCGATGATCTGATACCCCAACTTCAAAAGGTCAGGTTCAATTGCCTGAAGTGCCTCCAAATGTCGATTGCAGTATGGACAGCAACCGCCGCGGTAGAATGTTAGGATGGTTGGTTGCTTGGCACAGGCGAAGTTCAAATTGAAAGCAGTGCTGTCAGGAGTTATAAGGTTTACATTTGGGATGGACTGTCCCACCATGAGAGGGCGGATATCATCAGCTATTAGAGGTGCCGAATCGTAATTCGCCAGATTACTCTCGTCAGGTGAATTGGCAGACGCAATATTTGCAATTGTAAAAAATATTACATGTAATATAAGAAATTGATAACGGTGCATGTCTAAAACCAGCCAATCACCACCGAAGCGGAAAATATCAGTCCACTCAAGTCCTTACTCGAAACACTCAAGGCTTCATCAACGCCCATTGCCATATGATAACCAACACCCACATTAACCATTAATACCGGCGTGACGTTCAATTCAAACTGAACAGATGGAGACAAAAGGAAATATGGATCAGATTTGAATTTAAGACTTGAATTACTATCCTTGGGCTTGAGCTGTAACTCTGCTCGGGCAACATAAAGCGTTCCCATCCAGTGCATTAACTTACCCGCATTTGGTAGGAAATGCAGCTCTAACCCAATGCTACTTGCGTAAAGGTCATATTCATCACCGTTTTCATCTGTTTCCTTAATTTCAGATGTCAACCCATACGAGCCGAACCCTATCCCGTAGCGATTGTTAATTATAACTGCCGCATGACCACCGAACATCACCCCCGATTCACCGTTGAGTGAAGCAAACTTAAATACCGGTCCGGCAAATCCACCAACTATATTCTGCGGTATGATAGCGGTAGCATTTGCTGTCGTGTCACTGCTTATACTATCTTGAGCGTTGAGTGGTAATGATATAAAGACTATCAGTGCCAGCAGTATCAAAATCTTCATCAATTTAAAAACCCTTTGTGTTTTAATATTATCTTGTGGTATCGTGTAATAAATTTGTTGAAACAATTGGATTTCCTGTCAGCTTCCAATTTTATCTTAAAATTATAGACAATTGCCGTGAATTATCCAACTTGAAACAGAAATTAATTTGGAAAATACTCAGTTGCCAGTGAATAAAGACTGAATAACTTTTATTCCTTTTTTCAACGCTCATCATTTATTAAATTAACCGTATCATAGATAAATGTGATTCAAATAATTAACAAAGAAGTTTTATGAAAGCATCAGACCTATTTTTACGTGCCCTCGAAGAAGAGGGTGTTGAGTATATTTTCGGAGTCCCCGGCGAAGAAAACGCCGACTTGATGATCTCGCTGCTCGACTCGTCTATTAAATTCATTATTACACGCCACGAGCAAGGTGCGGCGTTTATGGCTGACCTATACGGTAGAATGACCGGTAAGCCCGGCGTATGCCTCGGAACGCTCGGACCTGGAGCAACCAATCTGACTACGGGTGTGGGAAATGCTCACTTTGACCGTTCACCTTTGGTTGTTATCACTGGACAAGCATCGACTCATCGTCTCCACAAAGAGTCTCATCAAAACATGGACGTAGTGGAAATGTTCAAGCCCATTACCAAATGGGGAACAACAATCCGGCAAGCCGATAATATACCAGAAGTCGTTCACAAAGCGTTTAAGCTCGCCCAAATGGAAAAAATGGGTGCTTGTCACATAGAATTTCCTGAAGACATAGCCAAGATCGATATTAACATTCGCCCAATCTCGGCGGATCCATATAAATTCAGGCGCGCTGCCCCTGATTATAAAGCCATTATCCGAGCTATTGAGTGCTTGCAAAATGCAAAATCTCCCATTATCCTCGCTGGCAACGGATGTGTCCGCAAGCGAGCCTCTAAACAATTAAAACGGTTTGTGGACAAAACTGGTATAATGGTCACTCATACATTCATGGGCAAGGGCGTTATCGATGACCGGGACCCGCATTCACTGTTGACCGCTGGTCTCGGCTCACGTGACCACATAATTGAAGCGTTTGAGAAGGCTGATGTTGTATTCGCTATTGGATATGACCTGATCGAATGGCCACCAGATCGTTGGAATATAGGCATGCGTAAGAAAATCGTCCATATAGACTTTGAGCCAGCCGAGGTTGACAACGACTATCGGTGTAAGGTCGAAGTAGTGGCGGACATTGCCAGCTCGCTTTGGGAAATAAATGAAAAAATCGGTGATGATTTCAAATTTGATAATACTACCATGATTCATCTTCGCGATCATATGCTGTATGAGCTTGGGTTGGATGAATTTGCTTCTACCAAACATAAGGATATTGACGAAGTAGCGGTCGGGGCATCAAGCTCGGATGACTTTCCGATGAAACCTCAGCGTATATTGCGTGATCTGCGCGATTTACTTCGCGATGATGACATTTTAATTTCGGATGTCGGTGCTCATAAGATGTGGGTTGCGAGGCACTATCCGACATACACAGCTAACTCGTGTATAATTTCCAATGGATTCTGTTCGATGGGCATAGCAGTTCCGGGTGCAATATCTACCAAAATGCTATTTCCTGAAAAAAATGTGGTTGGGCTTTGTGGTGATGGTGGCTTCATGATGAACGTGCAGGAGCTTGCAACTGCGGCACAGTATAAAATCCCCGCAGTCTTCCTCATTTGGGAAGACGAAGGGTATGGATTAATTAAGTGGAAGCAAGAAATCCAGTTCCGGCGCAGTTCGCACGTCAGCTTTCAAAATCCCGACTTCATCATGCTGGCTGAATCATTTGGATGTCTGGGAATAAAGGTAACTTCGGCTTCTCACTTCAAGGAAGCCATGAACGAAGCTTTCGCACAAACCGATAAACCAAGCGTGATAGTAGTGCCGGTTGATTACAGCGAGAATGGTCGTTTGACGCACCGGCTTGGTAAATTGATTGCACATTAGGGATAATTAGTTGCTGTACTCAGGTTCGAATTGGACACAGGTAGTAATGGCTACCTGTGTTGCCACCCTTTTGCATGCAGTCACTGCTTTTTGCCAGCCGGATACACTCTTCACACATACATACGAAAGAACATGGGCGTTGTCTCTTCTTGGATTTGCACAGACAAATGACGGCTTTGTAATCGGCTGTGAGGGTTTTGAGATAGAGGAACATGGTTCAGATTTTGAGCTCGTAAAACTGGATTCTGAATACGAGATAGAATGGCGACAATATTACCATAGTGGACGCAATGACAGACCAATTGCGTATAAGTGCTTTTCGGTTCGACAAATGCCCGATGGTGGATATGTGCTGACGGGTCGGACGTCTGGAGGATGGATGCTTATCAGAACTGACGCAGATGGCGAGGAGATCTGGCGCAGATTTCTTCTTCGTGAAGATGGGTTTAACGTCGGACAGGATTGCATCGTCGATGGGGATGGAAATATAGTTGTGGTTGGGAGTAATATTGCAACTAAATTTAGCGATGAAAATGAAGGTGAGGTTATCTGGAGTCATACGATTGAAGATACTCGCAATATTATTTCTATCGTTAGCTTGAGGAATGGAGACTTTGCAATTGGTGCTAACACCAGTGCTTTTGGTGCTCAAGGTGAGGATATGTATGCTGCCAGGATTGACGCAGATGGCGAAATAGTCTGGCAGAATGCCTATGGCACCGAACATACTGATTTTTTCTATTCGATAATTGAGACATCGGATGGTGGCTTCTGCCTGGCAGGATTGACTACGTGACGGCGACCGAATAAATGATCAACCCTTGATTATCCGATTAGACTCAGACGGCAACGAATTGTGGCAGCTATATGATGAAGAGAGTTCACCTGGCTCTGAGTTGCGTGGTATAACAGAGACCCCCGATGGTGGGTTTGTGGGTGTTGGAGACAATCCCAGTCAATCCGGCGCTTACATTCTTGTGCGGACTGACTACTTTGGCGAGGTACTCTGGCGGGTGCAATGGCGACCAAGAGGAAACGACGCTGATCAGGGAGTTGCAATTGGTGGTTGGTGTTATAAAGCCCTACCGATGGAGAACGGTGGCTACCTGATGGCTGGACTGGATATTGAGGGTGGGTTAGACGGAATAACTCTCATCGGCACCGAACCCGACCCGGTGGAGATAGACTTTGAACTCGAGCTAATGAGGGACAGCCTCGACTTCGGTGAGCTGAAAATTGATTCCACGTCATTGATGGTTGTTCCATTCACCAACATCGGCAGACGCTATGTGATCATCGACTCGTTGTGGTTTGATGGTGATTCTGTCTTTACTTCCCCATTAGAACTGCCCTTCAGGATAGACCCATTGGACACGATGTATGTGCCGGTCACTTTCTCGCCTGTGGACGACACAACCTTATTTGCAACTCTGTACCTCAGCTACGGCTATGAGCAGACGCTGGAAGTGACGCTTGTGGGTAAGGGCGAGACTCCCAACGCTGTTCGCCCTGACATCGAGGATACACCGCATGAATTCGAGTTTACGGACATCTACCCCAATCCTTTTAACAATTCCGTACATATCGGCTTTAGCCTGCCGGAAGATAGCGATATTCGCTTGTCTGTGTATAACTTAAATGGCAGACTGATCCAAAGTCTCAGTCGGGGAAAATTTATTGCAGGTCGATATACTGAGAGCTGGAATGCTGAAATTTCACCCTCAGGCATTTATATTGTCGGGTTAGAATCCAGCAAATATCATCAATCGAGAAAAGTAACATTATTAAAGTAAATTAAAGTGAATCATCATGCTAAAGTCTAAATATAACCTTAACATACCCGGCTATACTAATGGAACAGATGAATGGGAAACAGTTTACTGTCCATACGATAGACTCCCAGTAGCACAAGTCGAACTGGCAGACGCCTCGGCATTGGAGCACTGCCTAACAGTCGCGAGCGAGACCTTTGATAAAATTGAAGGACAGACTCCAGCTTGGAAGCGGGCAGAGATGCTTCGGGCAGTTGCCTCCAAAATCAAGGAACGCAAAGAGGAACTGGCAATGCTGATCGCAACCGAAGGTGGAAAGCCGCTGAAGGATGCTATGGTCGAAGCCACTCGCTCGGCGATCACGCTTGAAGAGTGCGCATCAGCAGCATTGAAAATGGAGGGCAGGGAGTGGGGAATGCAACGTGCCCCCGGAACGGAGCACAAGATGGCGTTCACTATTCGCGAACCCATTGGTGTAGTTTTGGCTATCAGCGCATTCAACCACCCCTTAAATCTCGCCTGTCATCAAATAGGAACGGCTCTCGCTGCGGGTAACACAGTCATTATGAAGCCAGGAAATTCCACACCGTTAAGCTCGATTATCCTAGCTGAGATTTTTTCCGAATGTGGTCTGCCGGAGGGGGTGTTGCAGGTTGTATTGACCTCCAATGAAAACGCTGGAGTTTTGGTTTCGAGCCCCAAAATCGATTTTCTGACTTTCATCGGATCTGCCCGAGTAGGGTGGATGCTACGTCGCAATATCGCTGATGGAACGCGCATGGCTGCCGAGCATGGTGGCAACGCTGCGAGCATTGTACTTGCAGACGCTGATCTCGACCGAGCATTGCCATTGATAGTGCGAGGGTCATACTATCACGCTGGTCAGGTATGCGTTTCGACTCAGCGGTTGTATGTCGAAAGGTCAATCGAAGCCGAGTTTACCGAGCGATTGATTGAACTTGCGAAAAAGCTGAAATGTGGTGATGCGCGTGAAGCTGATGTAGAGGTCGGTCCGTTGATCGAGCCTCGCGAGGTCACTCGCGTTGACAATTGGGTACAGGAAGCCATTAAAGGTGGTGCTGAGCTATTACTTGGAGGGAAACCGATTACGGATACAGTTTATGCGACAACCGTGCTTAGAAACGCTTCAGAGGATTCAAAAGTCATCAAAGAGGAAGTGTTTGGTCCGGTGGCAACTGTTCAGCCCGTGGATTCGCTGGACGAAGCTATTGCCAAGGTAAACGCCTCCGACAATCCGTTTCAGTCTTCGATCTTCACACAGGACATAGACATGGCACTTTCGGCGGCAAAACGAATCCACGCCAATGCCTTTATGATAAATGATTTGACAGCGTTCCGTGTCGATTGGATGCCGTTTGGCGGACGCAAGGTCGCGGGGCTTGGCATGGGAGGCACAGAGCATAGTGTGATGGAGATGTCAGAAGAGAAGTTGATCGTGTTTAATCCGAAGGTGTGAGTTAGAATAATTGTCATTCCCGTGAAAACGGGAATCCATAATCTCGTAGCCCCGACCTTTATGGTCGGGGTTTTGCTTGCGTGTAATTTCCCTGACCGTGAAGGTCAGGGCTACATGCTAAAGAAAAAATTCAACACACTTGCGTATACCAGGTTTGAGATTGAATGCAGGTACTACATAGGTAAATAGTTTCATATGTTCCGCTAAATATTCTAACAGCTCAATCAAATTCTTTTTGTCTTTCAATACTTGGTCTGCCATTGTTTTCTCCAAATTAGTTTAGTTTAGCACTGAAAATATAATTTTTTTAAAAGTAAAATAGGGCTCAATAATTTATTGAAGCTACGTTGTTTAAATAAGAGTATAAAGTAAAATATTATTAATTAATAAATTAAAAATTATACAATTACCTTACTATCTGAGCTAAACATTGTTCGGCTAAACTCCTGTGCCGCTGTCAAGTTCAATTCACCAACTTCAAATAATGCTGATAGCGATCATTAATCTCCTTAACGTATTTGACCGGCTCGCTACCCCTACAATACCCATACGCCACAACCTCATCGTTATACGTCTCAGCGCTGGATTTTTTTAGCAGATAGTAGGCAACGTTTTCATCCCATATGTTCATATCAAGCTCATACTTTTCTGCCAGCCTGCGCGCATCGTTGACGTGGTTATAGCCCACATTGTACGAGCCCATCACAAATTTGCGTCGCTCGAGGTCATCATGTATTTTATCGCGCCAATAAGCATTCAGCCAGATCAGATAATTGACCCCCGCCTTTATCCCCTCAGTTGGGTTAGTACGGTCAGTTGCTCCAAATTCCCGTGCAGTGTTTGGCATCAACTGCATTAAGCCCACTGCACCCGCCCAAGATTCCGCATTGGGATCAAAGTGTGATTCCTGATAGATCATTGATGACAGCAGCCGCCAATCCCACTCCAACCGCTTGGATTGATCGATTACAGTGCTGTCATATGCGGATATCTTACCACCAGTACCAGAGTAGTATTCACTCGAGACTCTTCGCTTATATGCTGTCTGGTTCTTAAAATACTTGTTGTAGATTACGTAAAAATTAGTGCTATCCTTCATCGAAATCAGCCACTCATTTACAGTCTTAAGCAGTTCAGGACTATCATGCCTGACTGCCCATGCAATCTGTTGGGGGAAGCTGATTGGGGTCTTTATGTCAATATTATCAAAGTATGACTTATTTATAAGAGCAATGTTCTCATCCGCAACTGTGAAATCAATCTTACCATCTGCCACACGTCGTATCAGTTCTTCCGTTGACGTATTCCCCGGTACAGTTATAATGTCTATGTCACCACCGATCTCTTCAGACATATTAAGCAAGCGCGAATAATAGGATGAGTTTCGGCGTACATAAACCTTTTTGCCAATTAGATCTATCGGGTTTATGATCAGTAGCTTCTCAATCCGATGAGATTTCATGTTGTACCATCTATCGGGTAGGCGTTGAATCAATACCATGCTGACTATCAAATGCGGCTCAGCAAAGGTTACGAGCTTTTTCCTTTCGTTGGTAATAGCCATCGGATATGCGAGAATGTCACCCTCTCCGTCATTCAGTAAATTAAAAATATTATCAATGTCCTTAGTAACCTTTATTTCCAGTTCTAAATTGAGGTGCTTGGCGAGAATAGAGAGTAGTTCATATTCATATCCCATAGGCTGTCCGCGATATATGAAATAGCTGGTAGCACTATAACCAGTTAGGGCTATAAGTTTACCTCTCTTCATAATATCCTGCATATCAACCGATACAAGTTTGATTTCTTCGCTTTCGGGCTTACTGCAACCGATTAGCAGGATGAACAGTATGAGAATCTGTTTAACTGTAACCATAAATTTATATTGAGGAGATACTGTTGGGCAGTGCGGGTTTAAAATATAGTATCCTCAAAAAATATCCAATCAGATTTCATTGACGATTTGTTGAGATACTTTAGTCACTAAAAACAGAACTATAGATATTCAACCATTCAATTTATATCGTAATTTAAGCACAAATAGGATTTTTTGCAACTTTCAGTATGATCCTACTAAGTAGATTAATAACTTGAATTGCTCAGCGTAAAACTTTTAGGGCGAATATGTTCGTAAATATAATATAAAAATTCGAGAGAAAAATTGATTATTCAAGACAAAATATTAAAAGCTTTAGACTCGGTAAGGCCAATTCTGCAAAAGGATGGTGGCGATGTGGAGCTTGTCGAAATAGATAATAAAAAAGTAAAAGTTAAATTAACTGGAGCCTGTCAAGGCTGTCGCTCAGCGACGGTTACTTTATCACGAGCGGTACTTAAAGCGATACAAGCTGAAGCGCCAGAAATTGAAGAATTGATAGAGATTTTACCTGACGGATCCGAAAAGAAAATTGAGAGCGATGCAGGTAGCCCATGGGCAGGTCAAAAACGAATTGATGGAGTAAAGCTAATTATAGCGGTTGCCTCTGGAAAAGGTGGCGTAGGTAAATCTACGATAGCAGTAAACCTTGCGCTCGCTCTTAAAGCCAAAGGATTGGCAGTGGGGTTGCTCGATGCAGATATATACGGACCAAGCGCTCCGACAATGCTTGGCATCAAGGAGCTGCCACCACCACAGAGTAACCAGATTATACCAGCACATTCTCATGGACTTAGCGTGGTATCCATAGGCTTCTTCGTGGCTGCAGACTCGCCCATGATCTGGCGGGGACCAATGGTTATGAAGGCGATTAAGCAGTTCTTGCATGATGTAAAGTGGGGCGAGCTTGACTGCCTTATAGTGGACATGCCACCGGGAACCGGCGATGCTCAGCTCTCGCTTGCCCAACTCGTTCCGGTTGATGCTGCAATAATAGTGACCACACCATCAGATGTAGCATTGGTTGACGCAAGACGAGGATTGAAAATGTTTGAAAAGGTAAATATTCGCGTGATGGGCATAGTTGAGAACATGAGTTATTTCCAGTGTCCACACTGTGATGAGCGCACCAATATATTTTCATCCGGTGGCGGTCAAAAAATCGCTGATGATCTAAATGCTACATTATTAGCAGAAATACCCTTGGATTCGTTAATTCGGAGTAGCACGGATTCCGGAGATCCCGTGGTATCATCAAGCGTGGACTCGCCTCAGACACAATTGTTTACAGATCTGGCAGATACCGTATGGCAAGATATCACAAAGAAGATTCCATCTTGGGACAAATTTGGCTGTCATGATTTCATGCAGGTACCAATGAAGGTGGGTTGATCCATTAAATTATGTTCTTTTAATTTGACAGAGCAAATCAAATGAAATACGTCAGGCTGAATGGATGATATATTGTAATCATCATAATATACTGCCTAACGTATAATATTATGCTATACTGTTATCTTATGTTATAAATATAAGATAACAGTTTTTATAATAATATATTATTAATATTATCGTTTTTTTGACTGTAGTTCCACTTTTAGAGACAACCCCTTTGCTCGATTTACAATTATAGGCAATTAGAAATAAAATTTATTATTATTGCATCACAATAATCGAAAATTGATTTCCTTAATTTTCGAGTCTAACTTTAATCGCTATGACAATTAACTTATTCAAAATAAACCGTCATATGTTAAATAATAAATTAATATATACTTAGAAATTACTATTATATCAGCAGCCAATTAATGAATCCAAAACCGATACACGGTTTGGAATTGCGATCTTACGCAATTTTTCTACTTACCCTAATCTGCATAAAAACAGCTTTTTCTGTAAAACCAATTATTATTACCTCCGCAGGTAAATCGGAAATAATTGAAAACAGAGGACGGTGGTCCATTGGTCCAGACGATAAATTGTATGATCTCGCGGGTGATTGGGAAATACTGTCTTCAAGTATGGATCTTCATGATTCTATATTACTACCATTCGCATGGTACGGAAGCACTGGATATATTGAGCTTAGTAAAACCTTCCATCTGCCATCTCGTGGTGAGAGCAATTCATGGAGATTAGTAATTGGAGGTGCTTCCCTACAGACTCGTGTTATTATAAATGGTGTCAATGTTGAATCAAGACGTGGCAAAAACCTTTCATTTCAAATCAACCTTGGGTCTAGGACGTTAAGATTTGGCGAAGAAAACCAAATCACACTAATAGTTGAAAATACATACAAATCTGCTGTCCCCCCTGTAAGAGGAAGTATTTATTCTGCAATGAATTACGGGGGCATTCATCGCGGCGTATATCTTGTGTCATCGCCATTGGTAAGAATAGATGATATAACGGTCAACCAAGTTGAGGATAGTCAAAATGGTCAAACCGAAGTTGATATACACACAGAAATTCGCAGTTTCGAGCAGGATGGTAACTTCAACAACAGCCTTGAATCAGAATACGAATTATCAATTAGTATTTCTGAGGAGGGCAGAGGTGTCATACTCAATGGAAATGTAGATCGAATTACAATTCCATCCCAAGGAGTCTATCGAAAGAATTTTAGAATAGCCATTCCAAGGCTTACCAATAAACTTCAAACAAAGGATAATCCAAAATACAGGGCACTATTGACCTTGCAGGGAATCAATAGTAACCACCAAATCTCCACAGATTTTTATTTGAGAAGCAAAAGTGGTGTTATAAATAATGTGCGCTGTATTAATTATGTGGCGTCCAATCCGGTAAATGGACCTATTATTCCTCAAAATAATATTGACACAGACATTCGATTACTTATGGAAACAGGCGCAAACACTGTCAGAATAACTCATAGCACCCAATTACCATATTTTCTGGATCAGTGTGATAGATTAGGGGTAAATGTATTTCTTGAACTTCCTGTCTTTCAAGTTCCTAACGGCATTCTTTCGGATGATAATTTTATAAGGTCATGCCTCGATCAAATGACCACAATTATTGAGCGGGATGGCAGATATTCCTGTGTTATAGGGTGGGGAATAGGCGATGGAATTGAGCCGCCCAATAATAATAACATGCTGTATTACACCCGTTTAACAGACCTCATACATAAACTTGACGATCGTCCAGTATATGCATCAATTAATTGGCAGGAAAATACCGATATTTTCCCCTTGGACTTTTCTATTATCGATCAGAGAGCTATTAAACTTGGTACAGGTGTAAAAGACTTAAACATTAATAAGAAACACCATTTTCTGATTGGCGGGGTTAGCTCGCTGATATTACCTGGAAACTTTTCAGGCTGGAGTGATCCATCGTCGGAAATTAGTCAAGCAAATAATATTGTTCAGAAGCTCGCTCAGATTGAAAATCTAAATGGCTGTAGTGGGGCAATTGTTGGAGATTTTCTCGATTGGAGAGGTAATATTCCTACAATCAGTGGTCCGTTAATGGGAACATCAAACGTTTACACAGCAGGTCTTATGACCGGATCTCGACAGCCACGTCCAGCATATCGAGCCTTGAAAAATCATTGGAACCTTGGAAAAAATGAACCAATGCCCCAGGGGAACTATGCATCCGTCGATGGTTCGGTGCTGATCGTAGTAGGTATGCTGCTAAGTTTTATTCTAATTGTCATGGCGCGTCAAAATAATATTTTTCGCTTTAACATCCAGCGAACCTTCGCATCGCCATCGGGATTCTTTCAAGATATTAGAGATCATCGATATTTTCAAACCGGTCACAGTCTGTTGCTGGCAATATTCATATCTGGCTCTCTCGGGCTCATGCTAACTGGTCTGGGACAAGCTCATCGAACATCATTTGCCTTAGATTGGATAATTGGTTATTTATTCCGATCAAACATTTTAATTGAGTGGATAGCAATTTTGTTTTGGAATCCCTTTCGCAGTATTATGTTTTTTTGGGTCTTATCACTGTTCTGGCTCTGGACTTTAATCTTACAGTTTAAGCTTACCGGTTTAGTAATGCGAAGGAAATGTACTCTGTCTCAGTGCATAGACATGTCAGTTTGGTCGTCGGTGATTATAGTTGGTATGCTACCAATTGGTCTTATATCAGTAAGGCTGTTCAGCTATAATCTCGGTTGGTTAGTAATTCTTTTTCTGCTAGTTCCATTTATTTGGGCTGAAATTCGATTGTTGTATGTTTATACAACATTCTTTCGACTAAAGCCAATTGCGGCAATTTGGTGGTGGATTTTACCTCCAACTGCATTATTTGTGCTTGCTCTAATAGTACTCAATAAATTTCATGCTATTTTTATCTATTGGAGATTTACTATGGAAAATATTATCCGTTAGAGAAATAAAATGAGTTATTCACAAAACAAATTGCAATCAGATAAAATATTAGGTTATGGATTAACCTTTGACGATGTGCTCATTCGTCCCCGGCATTCTAAGATAGTACCACGTGAGGCACGTCTTGAAACCCAAATAACTAAAGGTATCAGGTTAAACATTCCACTGTTAAGCGCAGCGATGGATACAGTCACAGAGTCTAAATTGGCGATTGCTCTTGCCCGTGAGGGCGGGTTAGGTGTAATACACAAGAATCTTACAATCGAGGATCAGGCTGCGCAAGTTGCCAAGGTAAAGCGATCCGAAGGATTTACAATTAAGGACCCCATCACGCTCCCGCCCGATGTTCCACTTTCAGAGGCAATTGCGGTGATGAATAAATATAATATCTCTGGTATTCCCGTTGTAGCAAACTCGCAATTAGTTGGTATGCTTACTCATCGCGATATAAGATTTGTTGACAAGGTGGATCTACCGATCTCTAATTTTATGACAGCCGATAATCTCGTAACGGTTCCCACAGGTACGACTCTGGAGGAAGCATGGGAATTGTTCAGGAAATTCCGCGTGGAAAAGCTTCCTGTCATCAGCAGTAATAATGAATTAACAGGACTAATAACTGCCAAAGACATTCGTAAAACAAGCCTTTATCCAAATGCTATCAAAGATTTAAAGGGTCGTCTCATAGCTGGTGCGGCAGTCGGGGTCACCGCTGATACCATGGACAGAGTTGCTGCATTGATTGAAGCAGAAGTTGACTTAATTGTTGTCGATACAGCTCATGGACATTCTGTGGGTGTAATTAATACCGTAGAACAGATTAAGAAATCATTTCCAGATATTCAAGTAATTGGTGGAAATGTTGCTACTGGTGAAGGAACTGAAGATTTAATTAACGCTGGGGTTGATGGTGTGAAAGTTGGCATTGGAGCCGGAGCAATCTGCACCACGAGAGTGATAGCGGGAATTGGGGTGCCTCAGGTATCGGCAATTATTGATTGCTATGAGACTGCCGCTAAACACGGTGTTCCCATAATCGGCGACGGTGGAATCAGATACTCGGGGGATATTTCAAAATCTATTGCTGCTGGCGCGAGCGCAGTGATGATTGGATCGTTGTTTGCTGGAACCGAAGAAGCGCCTGGCGAGAGGATTCTGCTGGAAGGAAGAACTTACAAGGTGTACTATGGAATGGGTTCAATGGCTGCTATGAAGCGCGGTTCTTCAGATCGTTATTTTCAGGAGGGCACTTCACAAGATAAGTTAGTTCCCGAAGGCATCGAGGGCAGAGTGCCGTTCCGTGGTAATCTCGCGGACACCATACATCAATTGACGGGAGGAATTCGCGCATCCATGGGATATTGTGGTTGTATTGATATACCAACATTCCAAAAGGAGACTGTGTTTATCAAGGTTACCGCTGCTGGTGTGCGAGAAGGTCATCCACACGATGTGGTTATCAGCCAGGAAGCTCCTAATTATCAGGTGAGTAATTAAAAAAAATCTCGTTACAAACGAGATTTTTTATAAATTCTAAACATGAAGCTTAAATTAATTAAAACTTATCCATTCAAGCTGTTCACATACCCACTAAGTCTCGATTTACGTCTTGCGGCAGTATTACTATGAATTACACCTTTGCTGACGAGCCGGTCAAGAATTGCACAAACGCTGGTAAGCCTTTCAGTCCTTGCTTCAGCAGTGTCTGCGGTTCTCACGCTCTTGATAGCCGTTCTCATCATAGAGCGATACTGTCTGTTGCGCTCATTTGCTATGTTATTTGTCTTAATTCTCTTGATTGTTGATTTATGATGCGCCAAATTTTTTCCTTAATGTCATCTAAAAGTTTAGTGTTTACACGAATTAGCCTAATTGAATCAATAAAAATATCTATTTATTTGTGATATGTCAAGAACTAAATATAATTCTAATATAAAATTGCATTATTCACCGATAAAATATATCAAAGTATTACATGTAGTAGTTTTTCTATTTGTTATTAATTTGTTATTAACGAGTTGTGCGTATTATAACTATTTATATCATGCAAAAAAGCACTTTGAGACTGGCGAAAAAGAATTACGAGAAAAGCCGCAAGATGGGAAGACGAGTAAACCAAAAAGACGTTCTAAGAGTTCTTCCTATCAAAAGGCGATTGAATCTGCTGGCAGGATGTTAGAGTTCTACCCTGATAGTCGCTGGGAAGAAGAAGCAATACTGCTGTTAGCAAAATCGTATTATCGTACCGACCAATTTCGGAAGTCTATCAGTAAGGCAGATGAGATGGCTGGAAAGTACCCAGATTCTGAATTCCTTGAGGAGGCAATACTTTGGAAGGGCATGTCACTACTGAAAGTAGCTCAACCTGATTCTGCCAGGATGATACTGGGAGAAATTTCAAATAAGGGAGCACTGCCAAAACTTAACTTAATAGCTCATCAAGCGTTAGGCGATTATTACTACTCTGAGGAGCGATGGGAGACTGCTAAGAGGGAATACAATTATGTTGTAGAATCCGAGTTTGGCGAGGAGTGGATTAAGGGTCTTGCCATTATGAAAGTTAGTGACTGCCTGAATCGGCTTGACCGTAAAGAAGAAGCTTTGGAATTGCTTAATAAAGTGCTTGATAGAAGACCGCGAGGCAATACAAAATTTGAGGCTGCCTTTCAGCGATCAAAGGTGCTTTATGATATGGAACAATATCAAGAAGCATATGAGGGGTTTAGCAAGTTATTACGCAATGGCACGTTCGAGAGCGAATTTATGCGAGTAGAGCTTGAGGTTGCTCGTTGTGAGATCAGATTAGGAGATATTACTGATGGCAAAGATAGGCTTGAAGACCTGATTGAAGAAAAGTCCAAAGGTGCTATTGCTGCTGAGGCACAATTTGAATTAGGTATGCTTTTTTGGAGTGAATTGGGCGAAATATCAAAATCTCATGAAGCGTTGCGCGGTGTGAAGGGTGCTGATCGCAATTCAGAGTATGCAGCACTCGCAGATTCAATGTTAAATCAAATTGAAACGTTAAGTGGGTTTTGGCAAAGATTGAGCTTTACTGGTTTGCAAGTCGCAAAAATTGACAGTTCCATCACCGGATCCATATTAATTTTTCCTGCTGATACCATTTATATTGATACCTTAAAGGCTGCGTTTAAAAGTAAACCGAATAAAAATAAAAGGAAAAAGAAAAACTACCGGGGTCGTGATGACCCAATTCAGCGGATGGTAGATGAGGCGAGGAAGGCGGAGAAAGAAAATGAATTGGCGCTGGATTCAGCAGTGGTAGATACTACTGCACCTCTTGACTCAAGTCAAATAGCTGAGTTATTTACCGTCCGTAAATCTGAGCTGCAGCAGGCTGTGCTTGATATAGCCAATCATTATCTGTTCATTGATGAATTTCGAGATAGTTCGCTCTATTTTTTTGATATTTACCTCGCTAATGATTTGAATGATGAGGAGTGGGGAAAAGCAATTTCTTCAATTTCATATATATATTTTGTTTCTGGAGATTCAACACGACAACATGAATATGATGCTATGATTATTGAGAGGCTAACAGAGGGTAATTATGTAAAAGGAGCACGGAGAAACCTTGGTTTAGCGACACTAAAAGCGGAAATAGATACTTTTGAAGTATATTTTGAAGCTGCAGAGAAACTGTGGATGTTGGAAGACAACCCAATGGCAGCAAGAGAGGTTTACATTAACATTGGTGAGTTAGCGGACTCAACTTCAGATGTGAGGGCACGTGCACTTTATGCCTCAGCATACTTATCAAGACACATTATAGGTAATGATTCTATTGCTCAGGGGTATTACAAGCGCGTGCAGACAGAATTTAGTGGTTCAGATTTTGCCAAGTCAGCTCGGAACGCGATTAACTTAGCTTTCGTTAATTATACTGGAAAATCTGCAAAGAGTGATGATAATAAAATCAGCTTGCGTGACGATTTGAATGATAATTACAGAATGCCCAAGGATGATTATGGTGAGCAGTTTGAAGATGAATTTTATGATGAACCGGAAAAAATATATGATGCTAAAGATATTGACGTTGATGATTTTCCTGAGCTTACAACACCGCGCATGATGTTAGAATCGCTACAAGAAACTTATTACCCATTTCGTGCCCGTTCGGGAAATATTTCAGGGACAGTGGAATTGGAGTTTTTAGTGGACGATAGAGGTGGTGTTTCTGAGATAATAATTATTTCTGAAGAACCTGCTGATTATGAATTTGGTGAAGCTGCAATTGAGGTTTTGGAACAATTGCGCTACAGAGGAGGACGATACCGCGGAATCCCGGTCACCATTAGAATGAATCAACGATTTGTTTTTGACGCTCCCAAATGAATATTAATGCTCAAAGTGAAATAGGGACGGTAGTTTCTAATGAAAGAGGTGCTAAAGATATTTGGGAAATGGAGCTCATAGCACCAAAAATCGCTTCAGATACACTTCCGGGGCAATTCGTTCATATCCGTTGTAATCCTGGCTTCAACCCATTGCTCAGGCGTCCAATGAGCATTGGTCCGGTCGTAAAGGATAAATTTTCATTAATATATGCAGTTCATGGCGAAGGTACCCGGTTGTTAACTGAAAAAAAAACCGGCGATAAGATTGATTTAATCGGTCCATTGGGAAACAGCTTTACAAAGCCTGATCAAGATGTGACGGCTATTTATGTGGCTGGTGGAATTGGTGTGGTTCCGCTGCTATCGTGCTACGATTTGCAAGCAGATCCAGATAACGCTCATTTTATTCTGGGCGCACGGTCAATGATGTACATGCCAATTTCAGAAAAAGATGTTATTCAACGAAATGTAATGATTAGCACTGATGATGGTAGCATCGGACATCACGGGAATGTAATTCAGCTATTAGAGCAGATCGTTGGAGATATTAAATCAAAGTACATCAAAGTATATGGATGCGGTCCTACGCCAATGATGAGTGCTCTGAAGAAATATTGCGTGGAGCACTCTATATCAGCAGAGTTATCACTTGAAGTTCCCATGGGGTGTGCAGTTGGAGCTTGTCAAAGTTGTGCGGTTCGCAGGGCAGATGGCAATGGATACTACCTCGTCTGTCGTGACGGTCCTGTATTTCCAATTGAGGAGGTAGTAATTTAAAAAATGGTTGATCATAAAAAGGTAGATCTCACAATTTCCAGTGATGGGATGAACCTCGTTACGCCGTTGATGACAGCTTCCGGCACATTTGGATATGGAGACGAATATAAAGGTATTATTGATTACAGTCTGATCGGTGGGATAGTTACAAAATCGTTGTCATTGCTACCACGACCAGGAAATCCACCACCGCGAATCTGTGAGACATCCTGCGGAGGAGCGATAAATTCAATCGGACTTGCCAATCCCGGTGTTGATGAATTTATGGAGAAGAAACTGGCTATACTTCCTACATCGGAAACAAAAGTCTATTTGAGCATAGTCGGTGAGGCAGTTGAAGAATTTGTGCGTTTAACCGAAAAGCTTGAGGTTGTAGAAACAATATCAGGTTATGAATTAAATTTATCCTGTCCAAATGTAAAGCGAGGTGGGCTTGACCTTGGAGCAGACAGTCAAGCTGTAGCGGCAATTGTCAAGGCAGTTCGCGAGACAACAGACAGATTTTTCTCGGTGAAACTAACACCGAACCAACCCGACATTGGACGATTGGCTGAAAGTGCTGCACATGCCGGTGCTGACGCTTTAACACTCGTGAACACACTGATTGGCATGTCGATAGATACTGAGAAACGAAAACCAAGGTTAGGCTCAATCACAGGAGGTTATAGCGGTCCTCCAATCAAGCCTGTTGCCTTGGCAAATGTCTATAAAGCTGCACAGATAGTAGATATTCCAATTTGGGCATCAGGTGGAATTGTAAGTGGAAAAGATGGCATAGACTTCCTGTTAGCAGGTGCAACAACGCTTCAGCTTGGAACGGTTTTGTTTGTTGATCCACAAGCTCCAGAACGAATTCTTGCCGAGATGACGGATTATTGCGTCAGACACGGCATCGAATCTATCGGTGATCTAATTGGAGCATTGGATACGAGCATTGTTTAAGAAAAAAAGTATTGTTGCCGAATGATCTTCCGTTTATTGTTTATATATATCATTCTAATTACTTTTACGGGGTGCACTGCGAACCCGAGATTTACCGGATCGCCAAGCGATGCTAATGTGTACTCAAGAAGTAAGAGAGCTGTTGATAATAAAAAACTTAATAATAAATCCATCCCAGTTACCTTTCAAAAAGGTACAACTTGGGAATGCAGTGTTTCTTATTATGGCAAGAAGTTTCACGGGCGTAAGACCGCAAATGGTGAGCGATTTGATATGTATGGGATTAGTGTAGCTCATAAGTCACTACCTTTTGGGACAATTATAAAATTCGTGAACCTCAGCAATGGACGTAAATTGAAAGTCAGAGTAAATGATCGAGGTCCGTATATCGAGGGGAGAGAATTTGATATTTCTTATGGTGCCGCAAAGAAATTGGGTATGGTTGCTGAGGGCGTTGGCAGAATGAAAGTAACGATTCTTGAGATGGGTAATAAATGATTCAAGACCCACTGATTTCGCGAATCATTGTAGGAGTATGGGGAATTCCGCTATTGCTCGGATCTACTTATATTGGTGGTATCCCGTTCGTGCTTCTCATCGTTGCTGTATCTATTGTTGGGTTAAAGGAATATTATCATATTCAGGATGCAGTAGGTCGAAAATCGGTAAAGCTTCTTGGGAATATTGGGGCTCTTTGCATTTTGGCTGCTTGGTCATATAAGCCTGAAGTGTTATCTTATGTGCTAATCTCAATATTTCTAATTATTGCAATTAGCGCAACATTACGGGGGCGAACGCATGATGATATTACCGCAACATTTACCGGGCTGATTTACATACCTTTATTTGCAGGTGCAATGATTTATTTGCGCAATGGCGGTTCTACAGAAATGCTCGATATTGGTAACGGCTATCAATTGATGGGTTGCGTATGGGGAACGGTGTGGGTATGTGATACTTCTGCATTTGCCTTCGGAAGGGCATTTGGAAAGCACCCTTTGGCACCAAAGCTGAGCCCCAAAAAGACAGTTGAAGGATTCGTTGCCGGGTTTATGGGAGCGGTGATTTTTATTTTTGGATGTTGGAAATTTGGAATTATTGCTACCGACTTAGCACTGGTAACCGGAATTTCAATTGGACTTATTGGGCAACTCGGAGATTTGGTTGAGTCCAGCCTCAAGCGAACAGCGGGCATAAAAGACGCGGGGACAATTCTGCCTGGTCACGGTGGAGTATTAGATCGTTTTGACAGTCTTCTGATGAGTGCTCCGATAATTGCTTTATATATTGCAATTAGTTCATACTTTAATTAATAATTAATAATTAATCAGTACAATTACTAATCACAAAACTGAAGAGAATTTATGTTTAAAATACCTGTTGAAGATCTAAAGGACAAAGCGTACAACTTACGTTTCAACCTGATTGAGTTGTTATACAAAACTGGATCAGGACATTTGGATACTTCACTTAGTCTCGTTGAGATATGGCTTTCAATTGTTTACGGCAATAAATATCGTTTTGATCCGGATAATGGCTCAATGGTAGAGCGCGATAGGATATTTCTGTCTGAGGGACATGCTTGTCCGTTACAATATTTGATAAACGCAGACTTGGGATATTACAACAAAGAAGAAGTTTTTGATGGAATGCGTCAACCTTTTTCACCTTTTCAAGGACACAGTGTCAGAAACTTGAAGTATGGAATAGAGAATTCAAATGGGAGCTTGGGGATAGGGCTTTGGCAGGCTTATGGTAATGCAATTGATTGCGATAGCACTGTATATTGCCTTGCCGGTGATGGCGAATTTCAGGAACCGCTTAGTCTTTCGATTTTTGCTGCTGCAACAAATTTACGTCCAGCTGGAAACTTTATCTTGCTTGTCAATAATAACGAATTAGCTCAGGACAGCAAGATTGATATTGGACCGCTACTCGAGGTTGCCAAGAGCTTTAATTGGCAAACATCCTCAGTCGATGGACACAATATCACTGCTATTGGGGAAGCAATCCAGTATTCTGTGGAAAACTTAGAAAAGCCTTCTATAATTATTTGTAAAACGGTAAAGGGCAAAGACGGTGATCCTGCGCTCGCTGGGAAACTTGGAAACCATGGCAAACCACCAAAAACAGAAGAAGAATATCTTGCGCACATTGAAGGGCTCAAACAATCGAGGAGGAATTAGTCACGGAAACTTTTGGTAAAATATCGTTGCGCGAGGCGTTTGGTGAAGCACTCGTCTCTGCAGGTCAAACATGGAACAATTTGCATGTTTTTGATGCTGGAACAAAAAATTCCACCATGAGCATAATGTTTGAGAAAGAATTTCCTGATCGCTTCTTGACACTGGGAATAAATGAGCCGGGAATGGTCGGATTGGCAACTGGAATCGCCATGAACCGCAAGCCTGTTGTGATTTGTGATATGTCAGTCTTTCTTCACCATGCGCTTGCACAGATCAGAGCCGCGGCACGTCAGGGTGATGACATACACATGATAATCGCCGCAACACATACCGGAATTGCAGTGGGACCTGATGGCGGCTCCGCCCATGATACCACTGATATTGGCAGAATGAGGTTGATACCAGAATTTAATGTAATCACGCCCTTTGACGGAAACCAAGTCAAGCAAGCTATGATTACAGCTCTGGAAAAACCAGGATTTTATTACCTCAGGCTAAATCGTCCACCCGTTCCAATAATCACTGATCCCGATGAAAAATTCATTATTGGGAAAGCTAAGAAATTTAGCGACGGTAATTCTGTTACCATCTTAGCAACCGGTGACAGAGTTTATCCAGCTATGTTGGCTGCAGAAGAATTGGGCGAAGGGTATGCTGATGTTATTGGAATATCCACTATTGAGCCACTTGACGAAGAAGCGATATTGGAATCTGTTAAAAAGACAGGACGGGTCGTAACTGTTGAAGACCATATGAAATTCGGTGGGCTTTACGAGACTATAGCCGGATTGCTTGCCAGCAAGCGTCCTACCATTATGCGAGGTGTAGGTCTTGAACGGAAATTTACTACTTCAGGTATGCCTGATGAGCTTGCTACTATATATAAAATAGACGTACCATCCATAATTGAAGCCTGTCAAACAGTGGGCAAAGATTAATTGATGATAAGAAGGTCGTATATTGGGTAAAATACTTGAAGTAAAAGATTTAAAAACTTATTTTCACTCTGACGATGGAGTCGCTCGTGCCGTTGATGGCGTTTCGTTCGTAGTAGAAGATGGCAAAACGCTTGGAATAGTAGGCGAATCAGGCTGTGGCAAAACCGTATCCTGTTTGTCGATGTTGGGATTGGTGCAATGTCCTCCCGGGGAGATGGCAGGAGGGACTGCATTGTTTCGTGGTGAAGACTTATTGACCATGAGTCCCAAGCGACTGCGTTCGGTTCGGGGTGATGAAATCGCTATGATTTTCCAAGAGCCTATGACATCACTGAACCCAGTGTTTACATGTGGAAATCAGGTGATGGAGTCGGTTTTGCTACATCAAAATGTCAGCAAACAACAGGCTCGTGAAAGGGCATTGGAAACATTCAAGCTGGTCGGCATACCTGACCCGGAACGCAGACTCGGCGAGTATCCGCATCAACTCTCCGGTGGTCTTCGGCAACGCGTAATGATTGCGATGGCACTTTCCTGTAATCCCAGCATTTTAATTTGTGATGAGCCAACTACGGCTTTGGACGTGACAATTCAAGCGCAAATTTTATCATTGCTAAAACGACTACAAAAAGAAATGGGTATGGCAATCATAATGATAACTCATGATCTTGGAGTCATAGCGGAAATGGCTGATTGGGTGGTTGTTATGTATGCAGGGAAAGTTGTTGAGGAGGGTACAGTTCATAATATTTTTCACAATCCCCAGCATCCATACACCATTGGGCTGCAAAAAGCGATTCCTCGATTAAAGGCAACCGTAGAGCGTTTGAACCAAATTGAGGGCACCGTTCCAAGCCCATTAGACTTTCCGGAGGGATGCAGGTTCAACACAAGATGTCCACTGACAGACGATAAATGTAAGAACGATATTCCATCATTACTGAACATCGACAGCAACCAGAAGGTCGCTTGTTGGAAAACTGGAAAATTCGATCAAAAGAATCTCTATTTGCAGGACATAAAGATTTAATTTCAATCTCTAAATTCAATTCAAAAGTATCGCTGTGTGAAGTGCATTTCAGCGATAGCCCACATGGCGGATATACGTATCGTATGCCGAAAAACTATGAGCAATTGATACCTGGAATTCGGGTTCGAGTTCCTTTTGGACCAAGGTTACGCGTTGGCTTTCTTACCTCAACTTTTCAGGGTCATAATCAGCCAAACTACAAAGATATTTCCGAAGCATTAGATGTTACACCGCTATTTTCTACTAACATGCTCAAACTTACACTCTGGATATCAGAATACTACCTGTGCTATTGGGGTGAAGTATTGGCTGCCTCAATTCCTGCTGGTCTAAAGCAAAATAATCGAGTTAAATATCAATTTACCAAGTTGGGATTGTCGCAAGGTTGGGTTGGAAAATCTAATGACGAAGCTGCGCAGTTATGGAAATTAGTAGCAACCGCCGCTGTGACCCTCAAGCAAATTCGCAAGTGTATCCCCAAAGGCGAAAAACTATTGGGTGAATTTCAAGATCGTGGTTGGATTGAAGCCGTACAATACTCTGACAATAAACAGCTATATCGATTGGAAAACCTTTGGGAGTGGACAGGAGAGATTGACTTCGATATTGCATTGGAATCTCTATCAGCCAATGCCACCAAGATCAGGAAGGCTGTTGAGATTTTGTCGCAATCAAATGGTTCATTGAAGGGTGCAGATCTGCTTCGGATGGGTGAAGGATTGAATGCACAGCTTAGGTCGCTGGTAAAAAGGAAGTGGGTGTCCCTGAAAAAGATTCCACGTGATCTCGATGGAATTTCGCAGGAAGGAATTTCTGAAACCGGAGCCGAGGTAGCTACATTAACAGAGCTTCAATTAAAATTGGTAAATGAAGTAATTAATGCCTGTCTTAACAATTCATCAAAAGTATTTTTACTCCACGGAGTAACGGGTAGTGGAAAAACACTCGTTTATCTTGAGGTTGTGGAGCGAGTAATAAAATCCGGGAAAAACGTAATTGTGTTGATCCCTGAAATATCTCTGACTCCGCAACTGACTGGCAGGTTCCGGAGACGATTTGGCGATGCGGTGGTTTTAACCCACAGTCGCATGAGCATCGCTCAGAGGCGGGATATATGGTATGCGGTTAAGAGCGGTAGAGTAAAAGTTGTAATCGGACCGCGATCAGCTATCTTCAGCCCAATGCAAAATATTGGATTAATACTTGTGGATGAAGAGCATGACGAGAGCTTCAAACAATCAAGTCCTGCACCTCGTTATAATGGCAGAGATACGGCGATTTATCGTGCTCACCTTGAGGGTGCAGTCACCTTGATTGGATCTGCGACGCCAGATGTATCCAGCTATTTTAACGCCTCCAAAGGGAAATATCAATTGCTTGAAATGCAGCAACGGTACCTTGGTGCAAAGCTGCCTGAAGTCGAAATTGCACAATGGGGTGTTGGCAAAGAGGGGCGGATATTCAGTCCTGCTTTGAAAGATAAAATTAAGGATAGGCTGAACCTGAAAGAGCAGATTATCATCCTCGTCAATCGCCGAGGATTTTCCAGTTGTATCCGGTGTCCAGAATGCGGCTCTGTGGCGGAATGTCCCAATTGTGACATAATGCTTCGCTACCACACCGTCGGAAATAAATTGGAATGTCACTACTGTGGACATATGGAACGAGCATTCGATAAATGCCCTAATTGCCGTGGAATCAGATTGCGATACAATGGGATAGGAACTCAACGAGTTGAGAAAGAGCTGGCTCATTATTTCCCAATGTCGAGAATTGCACGTATGGATCTCGATACCACCAAAGGAGCCGGATCACATCAGGAAATATTGAGTTCGTTTGGGAAGGGGGAATATGATATTTTGCTCGGTACAAAAATGGTTGCCAAAGGACATGACTTTCCCAACGTAACACTGGTAGGGATTATTGCTGCCGACATGGAATGGCTAAGACCGGACTTCAGAGCTACAGAGAAAGCTTTTAGACTTTTGGTACAAGCATCAGGAAGGGCTGGGCGGCGAAAAGAGGGTGAAGTAGTGATACAGTCGTGGCAACCTACAAACGAAATTCTCGAGTGGGTGCGAGGTCACAATTACTTTCAAATGTATAAGAGCGAAATGAGAGTTCGTAAACAATTGGCTTATCCGCCCTTTGGTCGATTAATAATAATAACATTTACTGGAGAAAATCGTGATCGAGTTCGCGAAACTGCCAAATCCTTTAGTACCGAAATTAGTGTATCATTGCCACAAAGAATTATATTAGGTCCAGCACCGCCTCCAATTGAAAGATTGGAGAACATGTTCAGGCAGCGTATTTTGATAAAGCTGCCATATCAGTCAAACGACAGAATAACTGCTGAGAAAAAAAAGATTTGGGAAATGATTTGCGCATACAATAAACAGTATGCTAAGTGGAATATCAGGTTATCAATTGATGTTGATCCGGTAGAACTTTGAAAAAAATTATGGTTATACTTTTCCGCTTAGGGTGGCAATTATTGTCAGTGATAATATTGATGCTCACAACCTCATCATTTGCTGATAATCTTAGAATACCAGGCTTTGTTCGCCCTCCATTTGTGTATTACTATTCCGGAATTGATAGCATTAAATTTATCGAAGCAATTGACAACAATATCAGGACTTGGCTACTTCAAACGGAGAGCAAAATAGATGTAGAATTGCCAAGTAGAGTCGGGATATACTTTTCACAGACACGTAAAGATTTTGCAATCCAAACCAGAGGTCGAGCACCGTCGTGGGCGGGTGGGATGGCGTTAGTTAATAAGAGCCTAATTTTCGTTAAGGCACCATTATATTTCAATGCCGGCATATCGGTTGAAGTGCTTACTGCTCACGAAATAAGCCACATCATAATTCATCGGGCAACGAACGGAAATTATGTTCCTAAATGGCTTTCCGAAGGATTGTGTTCAGTTCTTGCAGGCGAATTTCGTCAAGGATCTACGAGTAAACTGAGCCGTGCGGTGCTCGCCAAGAATCTAATGGGGTTGCCACGAGTTGATGGTGTACTAAGGTTTTCCAAACACAATGCTGCATTAGCCTATGCGGAGGCAAGCTCTGCGGTGAGGTATTATATTGAGAGATTTGGCTGGCTTGCGGTGAGGGATCTCCTTAGGTACATCAAGCAAAATCAGGATTTTGAAGAGGCGTTTTATCTTGCCACGGGAGTGGATTACGATACTTGGCAGATTGAGTGGATGAGCTATGCGCGCAGCCGTTATCGGTGGGGAGCACTCTTGAATATTGATAATATTATATGGATGCTAATCGCTATTTTTGGCTCTATAATCGTAATATCAGCTTACGTTAAGAAGCAAATTCAGCTAAAAAACTGGCGTGATGAAGATGACGATGATTGGGATAATATTGACGAAAATCCAATAAACCCCCAATAATGAAGATAGAAGGCTACTATTTAGTTGAATTACAATGTATATTTATTTGTCAATAAACAGTTTAGCCTAAGTGCTATTCTATGCAAACCTAATAATTTAATGTATATAACTAAATTATTAGCCGATAATTTTATAAAACGGCAGGAGTCAGTATTTTTTGATAGCGTTGAATTTTTCTAACACAACCAGGTAGGAGTTATAATGATGAATAATTCAGGCATTCAAAGAGGTAGGGTAATATTACTTGCCGTTATCTTCTGTTTTTCGTCCACCGCATTTTCCGCTGGGAGGTCAGGGTTTCCCGTGGCGAAAACACTTATGAACGCACGTTCGCTCGCTCTTGGCGGCGCAAGTATATCCATTCAGGGGTGGGGAAGTGGTGCAAACCTGAACCCTGCATCCGCTGCTGGATACAAAAATGATGTTTCTGTCAGCTATGCCAATCACACCTTAGACCTTTGGAGTGGGCAGATTTTCATGTCAGTGGAGATCGCTCCGAAAATTACCACTGGAATATTTTTATCCACTTTTGACTTTGGTGATTTTGAAGTAAGTGAGTCTGGAATTGGACCTACAGGCGAGACGTTTGCTGCAGGCGAATATATTCTTAGTGGTTATTTCGCAGGTAAGATGACTGCCAATATTGATCTTGGCATATCAGCAAAATATCTCTGGGGCAGAATAAAAGACGAATCAGCTTCAGCAATGGCATTTGACATCGGTGCAATCTGGACAACCGGGTGGGAAAATGTTAATATTGCGATAGTGGGACGCAACGTTGGTGTACAGCTCAATTCTTATGGATCAGAGGATGGAACATTACCAACGGAGCTACTCATAGGCGGGTCACGAAAAATCGAGCATTTACCACTGACCATATATTCCGTATTAATTGCATCAAGAACAGGCGAGGAGGACTGGACAGCGGATTTCTTACCTAGTTCACCGGGAATAGGTTTTGGAGTTGGCGGTGAATTTGCAGTTGTATCCGAGGGAAAATCCCAGCCTATGATGATCAGGATGGGGTATCGTAGTCGGGCTCAAGGACTTCAAATGGGACATCCACTGGATTTAATCGCCGGGTTCACATTTGGTGTTGGATTCAATATTAAAAAGTTTAATATTGATTACACATATGCTCCGATGGGTGCCCTTGGAGATTTACATAGATTTTCACTTGAGACAAATATTTTAAGTAGAATCTTATAAATATTAGCTACATCATTATAATAACAGACATCATCCAGGTATTGGCGGAGCTTGACCATGTGGTTGAGCTAATCGATCCAAATTTTTTAATTAATTATTCAGACATAAATAAAACAAGACTATTGCGATGAGATGCTCCAGTTGTAAAATGCACGTTAACAAGATTCCTATGAATTGGAAATGTCCTCACTGTTCTGAGCGACTTCCCGAATTAGGATTTTTTGAGAAATACTTTGATGGCTTATCTGAGTACTTAGTGGATAAAACCTCAATATTCTGGGGGATAATTCTTGGACTTTTTATAGGTACTATCAGTGTATTCGAGCTGTTTTTAGGCCATGGATTTTTAGTACGTTATGTGAGTGACAACTTTATATTTTCCATGATGATGTTAATACTTGGTGCTATGGTTTTAGATATGTACATGAAAGTCGTTCTACCATTACAACTTCCATTTGGATCTGATTTTATTGTCAAAGAGAGAAAAGTGATTCGCAATATTCGTAAAGGGTCGCATCTCGCATTAATATTAGGAATTATTGTCTGCCTCAGTTGGCTCGGAACCAGAACATTCTTTGAATATTTCCCTTCATATCTAGTCGTCATATCTTGTTTTTTAGCTTTATCATGGGCGATATCAAGTCTTTTTCTTGATATACGTATGGTTGACGATGTTCGGTTCAGGCACTACATGGACAGGTTGGGAATCACTAACCTAAAGTTTTTGCGCAAGGTAAGTACTGCTATAATTTCGCTTTTGTTTGGTTCCTTTATAGTCTTTTTTATTCTGAATCAGATACCAAATTTATGGAGATCCGTCAGTGCATGGTCAGCAGTTGGAACCGTAATATATTTTGTAAAGAATTATCTGGATTGGTTATTATAGAAATGTATTTTGCTTCCAATAATCACACTCAATAATCCTGCATTAGATCAACAATATAGCCGAAATCTAAGTATGAGTGCCAGAAATTTAATTCTATTTTTCATAATCATCATTTTCACAATATTCTTTCAAAATCAAACTGTCTATGCTGATGCAGAAAGTAAAATAGCAATTATATTGCCGGAAACTGGCAATTATTCTGCTATTGGGACGGGGATGAATGAGGCAATTTTTATTGCCGCTAAAAATAATTTTGAAACTCTGAACAAAACCGTAATCCTAACTTATTTTAATAATTATTCCAATCCAGATAGTGCGGCTTCTATTGCCTTAAGTATTGCCACAAACCCTGAATATATTGGGATGATTGGCGGATTTCCAAGCTCTTGCGCTTTTCAGGTTATGCTGATAGCCGAAAGCTATCAAATTCCGTATTTAATAGTGTCATCTTCAGCAGATTCTTTAACCAATCGTCAGCTTGAATATACATTTCGCATGGCTCCTCTCAGTAGCGATTACAATGACGGATTAGTAAGTTGGGCTGCATCAATAGTCCCTCGCGGGCGAATAATATCGGTAATTCACGATGGCGAGAAACACTCACTAAAGGCAGTGGACGATATCCGCAATGATCTTAAAAAACGGTGGCACGGGAATGTAAAACTGTTTAGCATATCGCAGGGGCAAATAAACTTTGACGAATTGATTGACGCTCAGAAAAAATTGAGACCCGATTTAGTATGGCTGATTGGTTCAACCAATGATATTGCAAGATTCCTACGAGAGTGCCGTAAGTCAGATTGGTCACCAATAGCATTTGTATTTGGTAGCGTTAACATGGTTAATAATAAAATGATTTCGCTTGCAGATGGTGCTGCAGACTATGTGTTTGCGCCAGCAGTATGGGCGGCAGATGAGCCTTATCCAGGAGTTGCACAATTTTCCGAGTCATTTTCGAATATAACTGGTAATATTCCCGATTATCACTCTGCTGAGGCATATGCTGGGATTGAAGTCCTTTCCGAAGCACTGCAAAAATGCCAAATTGTTGATAGAGAAAACCTTCGTGATAAATTGGGCTCTACGAATTTTTTAACCCTTTTTGGCAAAGTCAGCTTTGATGATTTTCGTGGATACAGAAATCAAAATAGGTCCAGATCCGTCTGTGTTCAGTTGATAGACCAGAATTGGAAATCGGTATGGCCAAAAGAGTTGGCGCGAACGAGATATGTATATCCACCCCCGGATTGGCATGAAAGAAGTCGCGCAGCCAAGTCGGTCAAGCCCAACCCAATATTATATTATTTATTCATTATTTTGACAATTGTGTTTTTGGTAATAACCTTCAAACGCAGCAAAGAATTAAAGCGTAAAATCGGATTATGATTCTCTATATCGATTTAATTTGAATGAATTTGAAAAGTACTCAAATTCTGCATATATGAATTTTAGTCTCATATAATTTCGCACATGTCGTATTACATGTAGATGAAGTTTTAGTATTGTAAATTATTTCGTTACTTATGAAGGAATTTTTTTGAGAAAGCTTGCTCCCATTTTTATTTTGTGCATATTGTGTGCAATATTATCCTTTGCCCGTCCACATACCGATTATGATGCTGTTGTAACAAGGGATCCATCGGGTACTCCGCTACCGACAAGAGCTGAATATTTGGAAATGTATCCTGAGGGTGAACTACGCTATCAGATAATAGACAGACTTTCCCCACCTCGCGATGAAGACGGTACCGTAGTATTAATTATCAACAATACATTATATGGTGAGCTTGAAGACCAATTTGATGTCTGGGCAGACGACATCCGTAATGATGGCTATCAGGTTGTGCAGATTACTAGTGAAGGTGGCACTGCTCAAGAGATGAAAGAGCTAATGGTTGAAGAGGGCGGTGAAGATCTGGTAGGATGTATTTTTGCAGGCGAGCTTCCCATTGCCTGGTACGAGCATCTTGAATACTTTTATTATAATGAAAATCAGCCCGACAATCAACGTGTTGAAGAGTATCCATTAGACCTGTTTTACATGGACACTGATGGTGTTTGGGAGGATACTACGGGAAATGGAATATATGATCATCACTATGGAAACGTTGATCCCGATATTTGGATTGGTCGGTTGCCTGCATACAACCTAAGTCGAATTTCTGAAGTACCTTTCGTCTCAGCTTATCTCGATAGAATTCACGCATATAGATTAGGTGAGTTGGTGTTAGCGCATCGAGCCTTAAACTATATTGATGATGATTGGGTGGAGCTTGAAGAAAATTGGACGGGGGATATTGGAAACATTTATGGAAAGGTAGTTGCCGAAAGTCGTCCTGACACTACATCAGCATCAGGATATATCAGCCATCTTGAGGGTGATGGCTATGAATTTGTCCAAGTTGGTGTTCACTCCGGCTCAGATTCGCACGCTTTTTTTATCAACGGTCGCATTCAAAGAGACTATTTTAGATATTTCCACCTGCGCGATGATGTAGAATTTAACGTACAGTTTTACAGTCTATTTGCGTGTTCTTCAATGAACATGACGGGACTGCATAATCTGTGTATGGGTGTGGTCTATGCGATGGGTGGACCAAATCATTTAGGAGCAGTTGGTCCCACCAAAACAGGCAGCATGTTATTTTTCGAAGATTATTATCGTCCCTTAGGCGAAGGTATTAACTTTGGGGAAGCATTGCGCTTATGGTTAGTTGACCACGCACATGATCAAAATAGACCAAATTGGTCACGGTCATGGTTTTACTCAATGGTACATTATGGTGACCCTACGTTAACCATTAAGCAAGGGTTGCGGGCGCGTGATGTAGTTTATGATGACGAAGATGGTGATGGGGATTATATACCAGATGCGGGCGAAACATTAGAATTGTTATTGAGAGTGGAAAATAGGGGTGATGCTGATCTAAGAGATGTTGATATGTCCATTTCTACTACTGATACCAATATTACGATCATTGAGGATGAAATACATATTGATCTTATCAGAGCGGGTGATGCAATCTCATTAAGTGGACTTTCTGTTGAGTTATCAAACGCTAACCAAGATAAAAACAGAATTTCTCTTGATATTACCATGTCACCTGATGGGGGAGATCTATGGTTTGACAACGTAACTATTCCAGTGAGCGCACCCCGATTGGAGACAATAAGTTTCGCATGGACAGAAGTGGGAGGAAATGGCAATAACATCGTGGAAAATGGGGAAGAAGGTGTGCTGTCTATCCAATTTGGAAATCAAGGTGGTGACGACATGCACGGTGGTGGCGTGATAGAGGTACTGTCGTTAGATGATTCATTTACGTTTGGAGAAGATTTCGGACAACTGCCCGATGTAGCTCCTGATGCAATAGGTTCGATGGATCCTGTAAATTTCAGCATTGCGAATGCAGCCGATGACCAGACCTCAGCTTATCTATTAGTAAAGAGTTGGGTGAGGGATATATTACGCGGTGAAGGAATTATCGCTCTGCCTGTTCAAAGTGAATTTCAACTCGATGAGCAACTTGATCAAGAACCGATATGGTTGCGTCACTACTCCATAACACCCAATTTTAATGATGGTTGGCAATGGCTTGCGAGAGATGGAGAAGACAGTGGGGCGATTGCGTTTGGGGGTCCGGACTCGTCAGAATATCCAGCCAGATCCGATGCTGCATTTGAGCTGCCGTTAATGATGTACGGTGAAGACGCCGAGTTGATAATTCGGCATCGTGTAGATATTGAGCCTGAATTTGACGCTGCGGTAATCGAAGTTGATCGTGGTGAAGGTTGGCGCAAAGTCCGTCCTGATGGTGGATATAATGGTAACAGTGTTCCAAACGGTGAATTTGAGGGTGGAAGTTGCTGGAATGGTACATTTGATTGGCGAACAGATCAAATTAATCTTGGTCGATCATTGGGTCCGCTGAGAGTTAGATTTCGCTTTTCGTCAGATACGGGCATAGAGGGTAATGGATGGTTTATTGACAGAATTCAAATTGATGGCGAGCCACTTACTCTTTCACCTAAAGAACATGTGGCGTATAAATTTAGTATCAACGAAATTTATCCAAACCCATTTAACCATCGCTTTTCCATTAGATTTACATTGCCGAGATCTGGGATAGTCACGACATCAGTTTATAATCTTCGTGGCGAATTAGTATTTCCGGTATCCAACACTTATGGCACAAGTGGTGTAAACCATATTGCTTTCAACGCTAATGATCTTTCCTCAGGGATTTACTTTGTCAATATGGAGCACTTGGGGCAACTCACATCCATCAAAGCGGTATTACTAAAGTGATTAATATTTTTTCAATAATTTGGTTATAAAACCATCTCCCTGATTCTGTACCACATAATCTGCTAAGAAACAATTATTGTAGAGCATTTCAATTCAAAGAAAATTGGAAATTTAATTCAAACGATTCTTTAATTATACCCTATTCTAACATAAAGGCACAATCAAACACTTCAACTTTCACTTGACTATTGCTCCAAGCATAATATTACTGTATATACTTAGTGGCATAGGATAACGTGAGTATTGACTGTCATGATTCTTTGCAAGTGAAGCATAATTTCTAATTACAAATAAATCAGACTAATTTACAGGAATAAAATGACTGAACCAAGCCCTGTGGTGCGACTTGAAATAGGCGAAGATGCACCGGACTTTACTTTGACTGATCAGAATGGAAATTCTATTACTCTAAGCGATCTACATGGAAAGCCTGTGGTTGTTTACTTTTATCCACGTAATTTTACACCAGGTTGCACTCGTGAGGCGCAGTCCTTTGCTGACTTATATTCTGAATTTAATAAAATTGGAGCAGAAGTAATTGGAATCAGTCCTGACAATCAACCAAGTCATTTGAAATTTACTGCAAAGTATGAACTGCCCTTTCTGTTGGGAGCAGATGAAGAGCGAACCGCTCTAATATCTTACGGCGCATGGGGAATTAAAAAGCGTTTTGGTAAAGAATCTGTAGGAGTAATTCGAAGCACTTTTATTGTGGATTCAGCGGGCAAGATTTATAAATTGTGGCGAAGCGTAAAAGTTGATGGACATGTTGAAAGGGTGTTAGCGCAGGTAACCAAATTGGTTGAGGCGCAGTAATTTCTGCGATGGTCTGTATTAAAAGGTTTGGATATTATACTTGTAGGACTATTATTATGATTTTTAATATCTCAAATTATTGAAACTGCCAGTTGAGTAGTCTATTTAACATGGATAATGTCACAGAAAGCAAAGTTACTTTAAACAATAGTAAACTAATAGATACACCAGTCACCCGTCTATTTAATATACGCTATCCAATTATACAAGGTGGGATGATCTGGGTTTCGGGGTGGAAGCTTGCCGTGGCGGTATCGCGAGCGGGGGGGCTGGGGTTGATCGGAGCTGGCTCGATGTCTTCACAAGTGCTGGAGCTACACATTTCTAAGGCACAAGCGGAGTGGGATGGTACACTGGGAGTTAATCTTCCTTTAATGCGAGAGGATGCTGCGGATCTGGCGAGGATAATTGTTGAATCTGGCATAAAAATAGTCTTTACATCTGCGGGCAATCCCGCAAAGTTTACAAGCTATTTTCACGATAATGGGATTATTGTAGCCCACGTGGTGCCAAGCTTAAAGTTGGCATTAAAGGCACAAGATCGTGGAGTGGATGTCATAGTAGGCGAGGGGTTTGAAGCCGGTGGTCACAATGGGTACGAGGAAATTGCGACATTACCACTAATTCCCCGATTGGCTGACAATATCAAATTACCACTAATTGCCGCTGGCGGAATTAGGGATGGCAGAGGTATTTTGGCAATGCTTGCGCTGGGTGCTGATGGAGCTCAGCTTGGCACAAGATTCGCTTGTTCTATTGAAAGCTCTGCATCTGAAGCTTATAAAAACTCAATTGTTGGCGCTAAAGAGCCTGCTACGATTCTTACACTTAAAAAACTTTCACCGACAAGAATGTTGCTTGGCAATTTTGCTTCCGAATGTATTGCAGCAGGTAATAGTGGGATGAATGCAGAGGAATTACAGCAACTTCTTGGTGAGAAAAGAGCTAAGCGTGGAACGTTTGAGGGGGATTTGATTGAAGGTATTATGGAAGCTGGTGAAGTCGCCGGTGACATAAAGGATATACCTTCAGTTGAAGTTATTATATCTGAACTTGTTACCGGGATGATTTTGGCTGCACAGAAGATTAATTCTTTGTGCACCCAAGAAATTTAGCCTGCTAAAAATACCAATGACTGTGAGCCCTGTCATTGGTGAAGGAATAATTTTTATATAAACTTAAGGATATCACATGTCCGAAAAAATTGTTTACGGATTGTGATTCGGGTTTAGTATAAAGGCTTGAACTGGAATTTTTTGTTTATTTAATCCAAATTAGGTGAAGTGATGTACCTGTCAAAATTTAATTTTTTGCTGATTTTTTCGTTCATATTTATGATTAGCATTGGCTATTCTCAAGATGAGTTAGAGCATTTTGAATACGAAAGAACCGATGTAAGTATGAATATAATCATAAGCGAGGCTACTCTTAATGGAGAGTCGCTGGTGCCTGACGATGAGGTTGGAGTTTTTACACCAGCGGGAGTATGTGGTGGTGCCGGACTCATTCCAGACGGTTTCCCGGATGAAAGATTGGGGCTTTCCACGTGGTCTGAAGAAGCTGGACAAGGAAATGGCTTTGCGAACGGCGAAGACCTTGAGTTTAGATTATGGGATCACGAATTAGATTGGGAAATTGTTGCTGCAGCTGAGCAAATCGGCGGGCAGGAAGATTTAGTTCACATAGGTAACGGATTTCTGGTAGTTACTCTTTCAGCAGAAGGCGATCCACCGCAAGATGCAATTACTATATCAGACGAAGCACATGACTATGGTGAGGTTGCGGTAAATGAATCTTCAGAATGGACATTTACTATAACCAATGAATCTGGCGAAGCGGTAGGAATTTCATCTGTTGTTACTATCGGCGACTTTTTTACTGATGATAGAGAGGATGGCTTTGATATAGAGGCAGGTGGATCAGTTGAAGTTTCTGTAACATTTGCTCCTGAAGAAGAAGGTGATTTTGAAGGCTCTGTTACAATTACAACTGCAGACGAGGATGAATACGCTGTTGCATTATCCGGTGTTGGGATTGCCGACCAAAGACCTCCTGACATGGGTGTGGACCCGGGGGCGATTGAGTTTGGCGAGGTATCTGTCGGCGAAAGCGATACCAGATCGGTAACTTTGACCAATAACGGAGATGAACAATTAGTTATTGAAAATGCTCAGATAGCGGGTGATGTCTTCACCGTTGATTTTGATGCAGAAGAAGGCTTAACCATTGAATCCGGTGAATCTGCCGACCTAAACATTACATTTACACCAGAAGCCGCAGAGGAATATCAGGGAACACTAACCATAACTTCCAATGACCCTGAAAACGGTGAGGTTGAAGTTGCTTTATCTGGCACAGGAGTTGAAGAAATTGGAGCGCGCATTGAGGTCAGCGAAGACGCACTCGACTTCGGTGATGTAGCGGTTGGTGATGATAATTCGATGACGATTGAAGTTACCAACACTGGCGACGAGGTATTGGTTATCGAATCCGCTGAAATTGATAACGGTGCATTTGTCTCTAACATTGAAGACTTTAACGAAGAAGGTGAACATTTTGAATATACCACAACCGATGCTAATCACTCGATTATAGTTTCAGAAGCATTGCTAAACGGTGAAGATCTTGCCGTGGGCGATGAGGTTGGCGTATTTACAGAGAACGATCTTTGTGCCGGGGCGAGTGTAGTCGAGGAGGCAGGCGCACAGCTGGGTGTCGCTGCCTGGGGTGATGACGCACAAACTCAAGAAGTAGATGGTTTTGTAAACGACGAGGACATAGCTTTTCGTTACTGGGATGCCAATGCGTTTCGCGAAATCGCTGCCGATGCCGAAGCGGTTGCAGGTGGACTTACTTATACTGCTAATGGATTTACGGTAGTAAACTTATCAGCTGATGTCGGTAACGACCCGGTAGATATAGCTGAAATCCCGATTCAACCTGACGAATCGATTGAATTGACTATCACATTTAGCCCCGACGAAGCGGGTGATTTTGAAGGTGTGCTGACCATAGTCTCTAACGATGAGGACAATGCCGAAGTAGCGGTTGACCTTTCTGGAAGAGGTATTGCGGAAGTTGCAGTGATAGAGCTTTCCACCGATAATTTAGCATTTGGCGAAGTATTGGTGGGCGAGCCTGCTGAGATGACCTTCACCATTTCCAACACTGGTAATGTTGATCTTACTGTGGAGTCAATTGAGACGGCGGGCGATGGTTTTACTGATAACTCGGATGGTGAGTTAGTAATAGAGCCTGATGCTTCAGTTGAAGTTATGGTAACTTTTGAACCGAATGATACTGGTGATTTTGCTGGTAGTGTGACCATAATTTCCGATGATCCTGAAAACGGTGAGGTTGAAGTTGCTTTATCTGGCACAGGAGTTGAAGAAATTGGAGCGCGCATTGAGGTCAGCGAAGACGCACTCGACTTCGGTGATGTAGCGGTTGGTGATGATAATTCGATGACGATTGAAGTTACCAACACTGGCGACGAGGTATTGGTTATCGAATCCGCTGAAATTGATAACGGTGCATTTGTCTCTAACATTGAAGACTTTAACGAAGAAGGTGAACATTTTGAATATACCACAACCGATGCTAATCACTCGATTATAGTTTCAGAAGCATTGCTAAACGGTGAAGATCTTGCCGTGGGCGATGAGGTTGGCGTATTTACAGAGAACGATCTTTGTGCCGGGGCGAGTGTAGTCGAGGAGGCAGGCGCACAGCTGGGTGTCGCTGCCTGGGGTGATGACGCACAAACTCAAGAAGTAGATGGTTTTGTAAACGACGAGGACATAGCTTTTCGTTACTGGGATGCCAATGCGTTTCGCGAAATCGCTGCCGATGCCGAAGCGGTTGCAGGTGGACTTACTTATACTGCTAATGGATTTACGGTAGTAAACTTATCAGCTGATGTCGGTAACGACCCGGTAGATATAGCTGAAATCCCGATTCAACCTGACGAATCGATTGAATTGACTATCACATTTAGCCCCGACGAAGCGGGTGATTTTGAAGGTGTGCTGACCATAGTCTCTAACGATGAGGACAATGCCGAAGTAGCGGTTGACCTTTCTGGAAGAGGTATTGCGGAAGTTCCGCATATTGTAGTTTCTGACGATGTTATCGATTTTGGTGATCTATTGATAGGTGATTCAGCTGAATCAAGTTTAACAATATCAAATGATGGCAATGCAGATCTTATTATCGGTACCGTTGACATCGCTGGGAATTTCTTCAGTAGTGACTTTGATGAAGAAGTTACCATCGAACCCGCAGGCGAGTTCAATATAAATCTTACGTTTAGCCCGGAAGAAGAGGGCGAATTTGCTGGTAGAGTTACTATTATTTCTAACGACCCCGAGCAAGGTGAGGTTGAGATCGACATGATGGGTGTTGGGTTGACTCCAGAACCGCAAATTGAAATTGGAGACGGCGGTGGGTTTGATTTTCAAAATGATGAGCCATATCTATTTGGAGATGTTCTTGTTGATACTGACAGAGAGTGGGAATTTGAGGTTGGCAACTCAGGGGATGCACTTTTGGATGTTTCCTTATCTGTTGAAGGAGATGGCTTCAGCGTAGAGCCCGCAGAACAAATAGATATTGCAGTTGGTGAGAACGCAACTATTACAGTTACATTTTCACCAAATGAAGTGGCAGAATTTAGTGGGGTATTACAACTCGATTCAAATGACCCTGAGAATGGAAGAATCAATATAAACCTTAGAGGCTTTGGGGTTGAGGATGAAATCCCACACATTGTTATAAATCAAGATGTTATAGACTTTGGAGAGGTTCAGGTTGATGAGGGCAGAGTGATGGAACTGACCGGTAGAAACATCGGTGCAGGAGTTTTACAGATCCAAGAAATTAATATTGAAGGAGATGCTTTTTCAGTGGAATTTGATGCTGAAAATGGCTTGTCTGTAGAACCGGGTGCAGGATTTTCCTTCCCCGTTACGTTTGAACCTACAGAGTTTGAAGATTATGAAGGTCAATTGACCGTTGTTAGCGATGATGATGATAATGGTGAATTAGTAATTGATCTGATGGGAATTGGTGCTGATTTAGTAATCCATCACTTTGAATTCGAGGTTACCGATGAAAACATGTCTGCCATTATAGAAGAGGCTATTCTTAACGGTGAATCTCTGGTTGAAGGTGATGAAATCGGTGCGTTTACTCAAGATGGCATTTGTGGTGGTGCAGTAATGATTGGTGCTGATGATGGTGAACTTTTTCCTGTGGGACTCACCCTATGGGCAGATGATAACTTCACGGAGGAAATTGAGGGATTCCAAGGCAATGAAGAAATATCATGGCTATATTGGGATGCTGAAGCCGAGAGCGAATTTGAAGCATTTGCAGAATACGCTATGGGTCGTGGCGTTTATCAAGCCAATGGACTAATTATACTAAGCTTGGATGCCAACAACGAAGAGATTCCTCGAATAAGAATTGTTGAAGAAGAACATGACTTTGGCAGAGTGTTATTGAATGCCGAAAGAATCTGGACAATGGAAATATCCAATCTTGGCGATGCTAATCTCGTAATAGAGAATATTGTTGCAGATGGGAATGGATTTGAGGTTCGAGGTATTGAAGATAACGCTGAAGTGGCACCGCAGGAAAGCGTTCAAGTTGATGTGGTTTTCTTGCCTGCTGAGGTTGGTGATTACGAGGGTAATCTGATAGTAAATTCTAACGATCCAGCAAATCCCCGATTGGAAATAGCTCTGATGGGTGAAGGATTAGAGCCTGCTGATCCGGCAATAGATCTGTCAGAAATGGATCACGACTTTGGTGAAGTACTAATTACTGAGGTTGCAGAGTGGGAATTGACAATCATCAATATCGGTGCGGATGTATTGACAATTGAAGATCTGGAATTGGATGGTGATGGTTTTGCAATCGATCAAGAAAATGGATTTGACTTAGACATTGATGAATCGCTAACCATAACAGTTTCGTTTGCTCCGGATGATGTAACTGACTTTGAGGCTACCCTTGTGGTCAGAAGTAATGATCCAGAGAACGAAGTGTTAGAAGTGAGCTTAGTCGGAATGGGAATCATACCGGAGCCACGATGGGAATATGTTATCACAGACGTGAGCATGTCGATATTAGTGCGTGAGATATTGCTTGATTTTGATCCCATTGCTATTGGCGGTCAAGTAGGAGTGTTTACTGAAGGTGATCTTTGCGCGGGAGTTAGCTTTATTGCTGAATATCCTCTGGGCTTAGCTGCATGGGGAGACGATGCAGAAACTGAAGTAATAGATGGGTTTGAAGCTGGACAAGAATTGTTCTTTCGTGTATGGGACGAGGAGACAGAAACTGAGATGCTGGCAGTTGCCGAATACATAGAAGGTGACCGCGTCTTTGAGGCAAATGCTGTGTCCGTAATTAATCTCGAAGTTATTCCTCCCGAGGGATTTGTACATTTCCATGGTGTCATAGAAACTGACACAAACCATTCCTTGCTTGTGGGCTCAGCAGAAATGGAACGCGGAGTATTTCTTGAAGCTGGTGATGAAGTTGGAGTAATTACCCCAGACGGTATTTTAGCTGGAGCTATTGTCTTAGAGGATGATGGCGATGTACAATTTGGAATTGCCGCATTTGGCGATGATCGTGATACGGAAGAGATAGACGGATTCCGTGATGGTGAAGAATTTTCATTTATATATTGGGACAGCGATTCCCGTGTGGAAATACAAGCTCAGGCTGACTGGTTGTTAGGAGATCGGACGTGGGTTGCCAATGGATTTAGTCGGCTATTATTAGAGCTTGTCGGTGCTAATCATCCACCGCAATGGGTGAACATTCCAGAGATTGTAGAAGGCTTAACGGAAGAGTTAGTTGAATTTACAATTGAGGGAATGGACAGAGATGATAATGATGTAGTCATTACTGGAGCTTCAGAAAATCTTCCCGATGGCTGGGAGCTTGAAGACCATAATGATGGGACGGCTACCTTCACTTGGACACCATCTAACGAAGAAACAGGTGAATACACTATTGAGCTTACAATTTCTGATGATGAATTTGATATTGTTGCAACCGTTGATATTGTTATCGATGAAGGCAACAGACCGCCCGTTGCTGAGGAAATTGAGGATGTTGAAATAGAAGAGGATGCAGGTGAAACAGTCCTCTTTGATTTAGATGACATCTTTAGTGATCCCGATGGCGATGATTTGACCTTTGATTTTGCTGCCGACGATCAGCTTGGCATGAGCCTCGATGATGAAAACGTGCTTCGTATTGATACAGCAGACGACATAAACGGTGAATTTGAAGTTACTTTGACTGCAGATGATGGACGCGGCGAGGGCAGAGTGATGGGAGTGATTATTGGTGGTGGACTAGTTGCACAAATTCTGTTTGTTAATAATGGTAATCTTCCTCCAGTCCGAGATGATGAAATCGGCGTAACCTTTATGATTACCGTAACTCCAGTTAATGATGCACCCTTTGTCGCTGAGGCGGTGGAAGATGTCGAAGTTGATGAAGATGCTGGCGAGACTGTATTGATCGCGGATATAAGTGAAGTATTTGCAGACATTGACGGCGATGATCTGGAATACAGTTTTGATGGTGATGAGGTATTAAACTTGGCACTTGAAAATAATCGCCTGACCATGAACCCGGATGAACACTACAACGGAGAATCAGAAGTTACAGTTTCCGCCGATGACGAGCAAGATCGAGTTGCCGTGATACATTTCCGGTCAGGAAATCAGGCAAGTTCGCTACGCACCTCGCAGAGGAGTGTCAGATCTGTAAACGGTAATGCCAATCACAATCCTCATCGCGACGAATCGGTGGATGATGTGTTTATGGTGACTGTTAATGCCATTAACGATGATCCATTATGGATTGATCCACCTGAAGACTTCCAAGTTGATGAAGGGAATGAGCTTCAATTCAACTTGACCGCAGGCGATTTCGATTTTTTGTTCGAGGGTGAAGAAGATCTCGAACTTGTAATGACCGAAGATGACGGTACAGGTGCAAATTTTGCTGACAATGATGACAACACTGGTACTTTCATCTGGGATACAGGATTTCGGGATGCAGGACAGTACAACGTGACGTTTGAGGTTTCGGATCAAGCGGGTGCTACGGCTGAAATATCAGTAGAAATTACAGTGAACAACGTTGAGCAGATTCCAGAAATTGTCGATCCAACAGATGAGGATGTATTCGATGTTCAAGTTGAGGAGGGTCAGGAAGTCCTCATCGAATTTGGTGCAGAGGATGACGACAATGACGAAGAAGAATTGACATGGACAATCGACCCTGAAGAATTACCTGATGACTGGACGTTCGATGATGTTGGTGATGGTACAGCCGAGTTTTTTGTCGACACGAACAACGATCAGGCAGGAGATTATCAATTTAATGTTACCGTGACTGATCCTGATGGAAATGAGGATGAAATATTAATAAATGTAACCGTACTTGATGTCAACAGAGTGCTTGCGTTTGTACAACCTACAGATCAAGACGAGTATGACCATGCTGGCGACGAAGGCGAAGAAATGCGATTCGCTATTCTTGCGGTCGATCCCGATGGTGATGATATTGAGTACAGCTTTGATGAACTGTTAGCATTGCCCAATGATCCAGAGATTGTTGACAACGGTGACGGCTCATTTGATTTTGTCTGGACACCGCCATTTGATGGGGGCGATAGAGTTCATGATGCTTTGATAATTGCAAGCGATGGGAATGACGAAGACGAATTACTGATTCACATTAATGTCGCAGACGTGAATCGCAATCCAATAATTGACGCACCCATAGACGATGTTGTAATGCAAGAAGACGATGCTCCTTTAGTAGTTGCAGATCTTGACGATGTGTTCAGTGATCCAGATGGTGACGCACTCAGGTTTGAGACTGAAGGCGCACCTGCAGGCGTTACGATAGGTATTGATGATGAAAATGTACTCACAATAGCCATTGATGCAGATTTTAATTTACCTGACGGCGCTGATATAACCGTTCGCGCAATTGAAGTTGACTTTAACCTCGAGGTTGAAGATGTATTTAACCTAATCATTGAACCGTTTAATGATGCACCTGGTGTTTTTGCGCTTTTATCTCCTGAAGATGGATCAGTGTTTGATCGCGAAAACTGGGATTGGTCTATTGCTTTTGAATGGGAAGCTGCCGATGATATTGATAGTGAAGTATTGACGTACTCATTCTATATTCAAGTTCAGTTTGAGGATATTGACTCAACATTGGCAATCGATGAATTGGATAACAATGCCTACACAATTACTCGTTTGGATACAATTCTTGCAGGTATGGGCATAATAATTGAGGATGATCTGAGCATTGAGGTCAGCTGGTGGGCTGAAGCCGACGATGGTGAACTTGCTACCGAGTCAAGCGAACGCTGGACTCTAACATTGCCTATTCCAAACGCTGTCGGGGATTTGGAGTTGATCACACCTGAGGATTATAGCTTAAGTCCGGTTTACCCGAATCCATTTAATCCATCGGCGAATATTTCGTTTAGTTTACCTGTGAATTCAATGGTAAATTTATCAGTCTGGAATCTAGAAGGCAGAAAGGTGTCACAGATGATTGACCAATCTTTGAGTGCTGGAGTGCATAACGTCCGGTGGATGGCTCATGATACACCTGCCGGAGTTTATATATTCCTATTGGAGGTAAACGGTCAAAGGATTACAACTAAAGGTGTGCTTGTAAAATAGTCTTACCTACTGTGTATGAATCAAGCGGGGATGGAAATTGTTTTCATCCCCGCTTGTTTTTTCCTTAAGATTTATAATAAGTTCCCTTTGTAATTAATTATTGTAAAGGGAGAGAACTTCACCCCCATAGATAAATTAATCTTCACAAATTGACTTACAGTGTTATCATTACTAAATTACAAAGCTTACTCTAATTTTAGAGTTTGGGTTGGGTAAACAATAGTAAATTATAATGTAAATATTAGCATGAGTGGGATTATAAAAACAGAACCACGGCGGATAATGGTTACAGGCGGAGCAGGCTTCATTGGCTCGAATTTGATAAAACTTATTCACAAACAGCACCCTGATTGGAAAATTGTCAATTTCGATAGCCTGACTTATGCAGGCAACCTGCTGTCACTTACTGAGCTTGAGAATAATCCAAAGTACACATTCATCAAGGGCGATGTTGTAGATCAGGATAGCGTCATCAAGGCAATGGAAGGTTGTTGGGCAGTGTTACACCTCGCCGCAGAATCGCATGTTGATCGCTCTATCGAAGATCCTGGACCGTTCTTGAATACCAATATTCAAGGTACGGCTTCAATGCTCAATGCGGCTCGCAAGGTAGGTGTACAAAGGTTTGTACAGGTTTCAACTGATGAGGTTTACGGAAGCTTGGAGCTTGACGACCCTGCCTTTGATGAAAAGCATAAACTTCAACCGAATAGTCCGTATTCAGCTTCAAAAACTTCCGGTGATTTGTTGGCATATGCCTATTATAAAACTTATGGACTGCCAGTCCTGATATCGAGATGCTCGAATAATTATGGTCCTTATCATTTCCCAGAAAAGCTAATTCCGCTACTGATTAGCAATGCACTTCAAGACAAGGCTATTCCGGTTTACGGCGATGGAATGCAACGCCGGGATTGGATCTATGTTGAGGATCATTGTCTTGGAATTCTTGCGATTCTGGAAAAAGGTAAACCTGGGGAGGTCTATAATCTTGGTGGTAATCACGAGATACCAAACCTTGAGCTAATCAAATTGATACTGAAGCAGCTTGGCAAAAGCGAAGATTTAATTACTTTTGTAAAGGATCGGGCAGGACATGACAGAAGATATGCCATGGATTGTTCCAAGGCTCTTAATGATCTTGGCTGGCAACCAATGTATGACTTTGACACGGCAATTAAAATGACGATTGAATGGAATGTAACAAATAAAAGTTGGCTAGATTCTGTTACATCCGGCGATTACATGGAGTATTACAAACGTCAATATATAGACAGATAGTTATATTATTAGCCTATGTAGCATTGAGTATTTTCCATATTGATGTGCTATTCGCCGAGACTAATTATCAGAGTACGCCATATGTTATGAATAACGCCCGAGTCTATCAATTCTTAGATGGATGTGTTGCTCGGGGAATAATTCCTGTGTCCACAACAGTAACAAAACCGCTTTCTCGAGCAAGGATCGGTGGAATATTACGCGATATAATGGGAAAATATTCCAAATTGAATGACGCAATTCTGGAAGCTGAATTAGACTATTATATACGTGAATTTGCCACAGATTTTGTACTCCATGATTCGAATTCAAAGTCGCGGCGTAGTGTCAGGGCGGTAAGTTATAATCCTGCGGATGCATTGTCAAATCCACATTGGCACGCTGCGGATTGGTCAAAGGAGAATTTCAGTTTCGTATTTGATCCCATAATTTCAGCTGATTGGAATGATAATGGTTCTAAAACTATATTTCGCCGTTCGACCGGGATTAAATTTAGAGGAGTTGTCAATCATCGTCTCGGATTTTCTTTCAAGTTCACGGATCATGTGGAAAGAGGCAATGGTAAATATGTAGATCGCGAGCAGCTTCTTGAAGACCATTACGGTTATGTAGGACCCCTGATGGGTGGTGAAGAGACATATTATGACCTGAATAGCGCATATGTCGTCACGTCATGGAGTAAGTTTGACCTGATGTTCGGCAAGGAAAAATTTGCTTGGGGATTGGATGAAAACAGACTATTGTTTTCTGGTGATGCACCACCATTTTCTCAGCTTAGACTTACGGCATATTTGACATCGAATATTAAATTTACCTATGTGGTTGGAAAGCTGAAATCCTGGAATGCTATTGGTGACACGATTTATACTACGGCGAACAATTGGGAACGGATTATCCCACCAGAAAAATGGGTTGTCGGGCACCGATTAGATTATAGTCCCATATCGAGAATTAATCTTAGTGTAAGTGAGGCATTAATCTGGGGAGATCGAGGATTCGATTTTTCGTATCTGAATCCGCTCGCATTTTTATACTCTGCTGAGCATGATGGTGGGGATCTCGATAATGTACTGCTCTCTGGTGATATTTCCGTACAATTGTATAAATCGATGGTTTGGTCAGCAAGTTTATTGATTGACGATATGAAAACATCTACGTTAGGCACAGGGGATTTTGGTAATAAGTTTGCATGGTCAACGGGGATCATGGCGTATATCCCAATAGTTAGCGGTGTTATGACATCTGTCAGTTATATTAAGGTTGATCCATATGTATATTCTCACTTTTTCCCGATTAATCGATTTTCAAATTGGACAAGCGGTTTGGGAACGGAATTAGCTCCCAACTCTGACCGGTTTACTTATCAGGTTAGTTATAAACCTATCAGAGAGTTACAGTTAGGATTGAAAATTCAACAATATCGCCATGGAGATTTGGGCGGAAGTATGTACGAAACCGTGGTTAAAGGTGAAAATCCATCGGCATCATTTTGGGGAGGTAAATCAGAAGAGTGGACTCAATTTGAAATTTCTGCAAATTGGGAGATACTTCCTGGTCTTGATGTATCTGTGGGTAGAGTTGAGAACGACAAAACATTGGTATTCGAGGATAGGTATTTTCTCTTTTTCGGATATCGTTATTAGAAACAAAGGATTTTAATGGGTGAAAATGATCAAGTAGCACGCTTAAATTTATACGACTTAGTGTTACTGCTATTGAAATGGCGCAAATTATTTATTGTGAATTTTTTCCTTGTGATTACTGTATCAGCAATAATTGCTATGGTGCTACCAGTATGGTATTCAGCTAATACAGTAATTCTACCATCATCAGGCAGTTCTGGTGGGTTGCCATCATTTCTGCCCTCCGATCTAAAGGGAGTTGCTACGAGCTTTGGGTTTGACTCGGCGAGTGAGGAAATTTATGAAACAATTCTCGCCAGTCGCACAATATTAGAACGGATCGCGAAGAAATTTGATTTACGCACGGTTTACAAAATGGATGAAGAAGCATTCCACGAGGATGTCTTAAAGGCATTAGCAGCTCATTTATCAGTTGAAACACGCGACGATGGGTCAATTAGTATCAAGGTTGAGGATCAATCTGCTGAGAGATCAGCTGAGATGGCAAATTTTTGTGTTGAAGAGCTTGATCATATTTTTAGCCAAATAACCAGCGAGACAGCACGAAAAAACAAATTGTTTATTGGTATGCGCTTAGAGCAGGTAAATGATTCTTTGGCAAAGTTGCAAGATCGTCTCAAAAGATTTCAAGAAGAAAATAATGCCATTTCGATTTCCGATCAACTGATGATTATGATAAATGCTGCAGCTGATTTAAAGGCTGAGCAACTTGCAAATGAAGTAGAGCTAGAGGTCGTTAGATCAGCGTTTGGTGTGAATCATCCATATTTTAAACAACTTGCCTCAGCAGATCATATTTATGAAGAGAATTTTAATGATTTGATTGAAGGAAAAACTGGCGATGTTTTTCTCAGTTTGAAAGAGTTGCCCGCACTGGGTCAACAATTTGCTGATCTTATGCGAAGAGTTAGAATTCAGGCAACTTTGATTGAGTTTATATATCCTCAATTTGAAAGTGCAAAAATTAACGAACTTCGTGAAACTTCAAACGTTCAGATTTTGGACCCGGCAGTCGTGCCGAGTCGAAAAAGTCGCCCACCGAGAAAAGTTATTGTGGTGCTTTCGGCAGTAGCCTCAGTTATTGCTACTCTAATTATTGTATTGTTGTTAGAATATTGGCGAAAAATTCCTCAGAATAACGTAGAGGAGTGGGAGAAGATTAACAAAATACGTCAGTTTATAAAGCGAAAATAGCTGTCGGATGATAAATAATTACAATCAATTGCTCTCGCCTGATGGTGAAGCAAGGGTTTCGAAATTCTTCACCATTGTAGTGTTGGTATTGGCAATTGCATTGCCTGTGCTGCTATCGATGACCCCAAATACCCCATTGATTGGTTTGATTGTAGCGGGCGTTATTGTTCTACTGATAGTCATAACTCTTTTTTTTAATATTTTGCAGTTTTCTATTTTTGTGTATCCGCTAATATTTTTCATAACGGATCACAGACTGATTATTACCCTTAGCATATTATTAATAGTTGCGTTTATGGCAGGCCGTTTGCTTGCGGGTAAAATAAACATAGATTTCCCAAACCCAGTAGTATTGTTTATATTATTTGTGGCAGCTATTAACGGAGCCATACGTGGATTAAACCATAGCAACTCCTACTATATGTTCAAGATGCTAATATTGCTTCCTATGGTATTGTTTATCATTTATTATAATCTAAAACCATCAAACAAAATTATTGAGAAGAATTTATTCCTAATTTCCATATATGCATCAATTACGGGATGGGTTAGCTTTGTAAATTATTTTCTCTTGGGTCAAGATACACGTAATATTATAGGGTGGTATTCTCAGAATCCGGCTGCTTGTTTTTTTGGAATGATAATGCCATTTGCGTTGGTTTCTGTATTGCAAGAGAAAAATAAAATTAGGAAGATTTTTTTGTGGGGTATATTGGTTGGAATTTGGACAGGTATTTTTGTGACTCAGTCACGAGCTATTTATATTACCACCTTATTTACGCTTGGATATATTGCCCTTAAGGATAAGCGTGCATTGGGTGTAGTAATGCCAATTCTCATAGCCGCTATTGTAATCCTTCCTTCTATGATTCTTTACCGGATAATGATGATGTTTGGTGCAGGGTCTGAAACGGATTGGTCATCTGTGGGAAGGGTGCAAATATGGTTAAACTCAATTCTCCTAATCCCAGATTATTTTTGGTTTGGAATGGGAATTGACAGCTTCAGGACGCTCTATTCTGCACGATTTCCCTTAATTTTTATACGTGCAGTTCATCCACATAATGTCTATCTGCGTTGGCTTTTTGAATTTGGGATATTTGGTATGGTAGCTTACATATATATATTAATAAAGCCCTTATTTACATCATTTAAGCGAGTTAGAAAAATTGATAACAAAGTATGGAGTACTCAAGAAAAATTATTTGTTAGCTTGAATGCAGGGATGATTACTGCATTGGTGGCTTCGATGTTTGATTCACCGTTTCACCAACCACAACTATCCATTTTGCTGTGGATGTATGTAGCATTTTTAACTCTTTTAAATAGCAGAGATGATTCTGCTATTGTGGCAAAACATTGACCAATATTGATATAACGACTTCATTTTACACAGTTATTGATAATAGCTTATGATATTGATTAATAAATTAGTGATAAAAATTATAGGTTTGGAAATTCGTGTTTCTTAAGCTACAGGAATATCCACTCTTCTATGTCTTATGGGTATTTGCAAATCTAATAATTTGGCAAGAGCTTGGATCGGAAGAACTGGGCAAATATTTCTTGATTATTTCAGCAGGCACAATAATAGCATTTACTTTTTCGCTCGGTATGGAAAGATCGTTAAAAATAATCAGCAACAAATACCCCAATAACAGACCGGAATTGTTAGGGAATTCCCTACTTTTAACCATGCTATGGAGCGGAAGCTTATTTTTCATAATTTACTTTGCAATTTTTTTGGGTGATGCTGAGCAATTCTTCTTTCCCGATAAAGAGATACTTCTGATTTCAACCTTGTCCATTATCCCAATATGTCTAAGTACATACTGTATTGGAATACTTGCAGGATTAAATCGACAAAGTTTTATCAATCTTATTCTCACCATCAGGGGGGTATTAGTCATATTTGGATTGATTTACGCCGCAGAATACGGTGTTTTAACACTCGAGCTGTCTCTTACGATCTGGGTAATTATTGAGTTCTTAATTTCGCTGATATTGCTTAATCGCTTGCTAATAAACATAAACTATAACTTTAAGATACGCTTGATTAATATTCCAACATACCTTAAGGGAAGTATCTTGAGCTTTCTGTCGAATCTGTTTTTAATTTTTCTAAAAATATCTGATGTGTTAATTCTTAGCTTTTTTATAGGGTTTAGTAATATAGGACAATATGTTCTTGCTGTGCTCGCAATTGGAATTGTCTGGCGAATTCCAGAATTGTGGACTATGAATTCAATGGATGGAAGTCATTTTGTATCAGGCAATATATTAATCTCAAAAATGTTACGAATTACATTTACAGTTTCCTTGCTATCGGCATTCTTATTATTACTCGTAGGTTGGTTCTTTTCTGTTTTGGTTTACGGATCAGAATTTGACACTGTTTATTTATTGTTTTTGCAATTGATTCCTGGGGGGATATTACTCGCACAATCCAGAATATTACTTTATGAGCGAGAGGTTAGATCTTCGCATTTGGGTTCTATCATAATAACGCTTCTCTCTTTTATTATTCTAACAATTATATCGATTATTCTGATACCTAAGCTCTTAGCTACAGGTGCAGCGTTAGCATTTTCGATTTCAAACATAATTTTAGGTGCTATTTTAATGTTCAGATATCAAAAGAAAAGTCAATCCAATTGGAGTGATTTGTTTATCTTAAAGCAGGGTGATTTGGATATATCAAAATTGTCACTCTTAAGTAAAACTTAGTTTGAAGTCCAGAAAAGTTCGGCTTCTATACTTGATCTACAACGAAAATTTGCTTCACAGTGGTATCCTTCGGAGTCAGGTTATAAAGTTATTAGAGCGACTTTCAGAACGACCAGAAATTGAAAAAATATGCTTGTTAAGCTTTGTTAACCCAAATTCTCTAAGAAGGTCCAAAGTTGCCTGGAATGAATTGTCACCATATTTAGAATCGAAAGACATCGAGCTGAAACTTAGTCCGATGTTCTTTCCTATCAGATGGAATTTCCTTGCCATATTATTAGCGACCACATATTGCCTGCCAATCCTGTTTTTTACCTCGATAGCTGGTCGGTATAATGTTATCCATACGAGAAGCTATGTTGCAGGATTATTGGGGCAGCTATTAAGGCAAATTACCGGCATCATACATATCTTCGATCCTCGTGGGCCCATGCCAGAGGAAATGGCACATAGTGGGATTTGGCGCAAAGGAAGCAGAACATATAAATTTTGGAAGAGAGCGGAGACTAAAATTATTACAAGCTGCTCAGCTATTATTGCGGTAACACCTGGATATAAGCAGCAATTCAGGGAACGTAACGCCAATAAAGCTGTATTTATTCCTAATCGTGGTGATATTGAATATTTCATCAAGAAATCAAATTCAATGGTAATAGGTAAGAGACCACGATTTTTATTTATTGGTTCAACTTGGAACAGTCTCGATCTAATTGTGAGTAGATACAGCATATTAAGGAGCAAAATTCCAGAACTACAGTTGCACATTATCACGCACATGGACCCAAATTTAGTAATACAGGGGCTCATTAAAGCAGGGATGGGTGAGAATGATTGGAAATTAGAATCTTCTACACCCGAAGAAATCCCGGAGAAAATTTCAGGGGCAAGCTTTGGGTACCTGATAACATCTATTAAGCAGGTGGAGGGTGTATGGCCCGTAAAGGTGGCTGAATATCTTGCTTGTGGAATTCCTTTGGCAATCGAGGAGGGTGTTGGAGACCATTTGACATCACTTGTCAGGAAATGGAAAATAGGCATTGTGGTCGGTGATAAGGATGATTCTTTTCTGTCAGAAGCTGTTGAATTAATTAAAATTATGCCTGAGTACAGCGAGAGATGCAGAGAGTTTGCCAAGAAACGACTGGATATATCACGCTCAGCCGATCAGTATCTACGCTTGTATAAACAAGAGCTAAAGCGGAAATGAAATTATCCGGCACTATTATTATTGTAACTCACAACTCCTCAGACACTATTGGTGAATGCTTAAACTCGCTGGTGCAGAATGATGACGAGCGATTTTACATGACCATCGTGGTTGACAATTGTTCAGCTGACAATACTGCTGACCTGATTGAAAAGGAATATTCTTGGGTCAGGCTGATAAAAAGCCCCGATAATGGCGGGTTTGGTGATGCAAACAATCAGGGCATCGCTCATGCAGAGGGCGAATGGATTTTTTTTCTGAATCCTGACGCTAAAATTTTTCCCAAAGCAATCGCATCTTTGGTGACGCAAATGCAGACCGATGCTTCTATCGGCATAACTTCACCTGCGGTGATCGATGCGGATGGTAATATGACGTTGTCATACTTTCCATTCTTGGATTTTTGGACATCCGCATGGATAGCTTTGGGAATACAAAGAGTTTTTCCACTGTCAAAATATAATGGAAAATGGAAATTTGACAGAGAGCCAAGAAGTGAAACGGTGGAAGTTGACCGAGTTATTGGTGCTGCAATGTTAGTTAATCGTAAGATATTGCAGGAGGTGGGGGATTTCGATACCAGATATTTTTTGTTTTCTGAAGAAGAAGACCTGTGCTTCAGGTTTACCTCGGCTGGCTATAAAGTTGTCTATCATCCGGAAGTAATATCACAGCACATTGGAGGTGCGACGATGCAAGGTACCGTCGCATTATCCATCGCTGCAGCTAATTGGAGTCGATATCTATTCCTTAAGAAATTTCGAGGCGACTTGGTAGCAGAACTTTCGCGGTGGATATGGATTTTCGCTCTGCTTATCCGGTTTATTGGCACATTAATAATCCCTACTAAGAACAGAAATTCCAGTGGAATAAGAATGGGTTATCTTGAATCGATAAGATCACTTTTATCACCTGGATATTTTGATAGAAACTTGAGACCGACACGAAAAAACAATAAATATTCAAATCAGTCCAATTGAAAATTCTAATAGTCAAGCTACATGCTCTGGGTGATCTTGTTATTGCTTCACCGGCGATTAGAATATTAAGAGACAATATTCCAGAGGCTGAGTTAGATTTACTGACTACCGCCTGGACTGCACCAGCGATGGAAAACAACCCTGTATTTAGTAATATTATTACCGCTCAAAACGAAGTTTTTTTCAAGCCTGGAATCAGTACTGTCTATGAAACTATCAAGCTCATTAATGCGATTAAGCGGAATCGATATGATGCGGCGATTCTGTTCCATGTCAATAAAGGAATTGATTATTTTTTGCGCCCTACCGGTATAGGCAAAAGAATAATGTTTGCACCAAGCAATGATTCTGGTGATGTTTACCTCGACCCGAGCCGACATAGTGCATTGACTGCTTGTGAGTTGGCTAATTTTGCCATACATAAACTGACAAAAAAGACTATCCCGACGGCAGAATTAAATTCTTTGAGTTATGAGTGGTTTATTTCTGATGAGGAAACTGCAAAGGCTCTATCTATATTAGAGTCTGTAAATATATATCCGGGAAAGTTTATGGCAATATTTCCGGGTGGTGGTGTCAATCCTGGTGTGGTTGATAAAGTTAGAAGATGGAAATCTTCTGGATTTGCTGATGTTGCAAGATATGCAAAAGACTCCTTAAAATTGACGCCTTTGTTAATGGGAGGAAAAAGTGATCGCCAGGTTTGCGAAGATGTTACCAGACAATCTTCGGTGGATTGTGTTAATTTGGCAGGAGCGTACAATATGCGAATATCGGCTGCAATTTTAGGCTTATGCCGGATAGCGGTCACTAATGATTCTGGTCCCTTGCATATTGCTGCTGCTGTTGGAGTTCCCGTTGTAGGTGTCTTTGGACCGACTGGTCCGGAGCTAAAATTGCCACCGGGCGAACATGTGTACTCCGCAAGCACAGGACTTCCCTGTAGTCCCTGCTATTTTGGGAAATTCCAGGGGTGTATTTTTGACAAGATTAAGTGTTTTGAGGAATTAACTGTAGAGAATGTACTGAGCGTGGTAAAGAGGGCGATGGATAAACCAATTTCGAGCGTGAATTAATTGCGTAGAATAAATACAATTTTACTCATTGTATTAGATGTCATCCTTGTATCGTTTTCGTATCGGCTCTCATATATGCTGAGATTCGAGAGCGGGTACTTTACTAATATATTGCCATCGTATCTGGATCTCGGTCCAATAATTTTTCTTGCAGCATTCTGGGTAATTTTGTTTGCTGCACGAAATATGTATCGAACTCCGGTGTCACTGTCACGTTTTGACGAATTGTTAAGGTGCTTCAAGGCGAGTATTTGGGGAATTTTAATAATTTTTGTGGCTACTTATGAGCCGGGAAGTAAGGAGTCTTTTACCAGACTATTTCTTGTAAATTATGGGATCATAATATTTGTTACTGTTTCCACCGGAAGATTATTATTCCGAACTTTTCAACGCAAGCAGCGCGTTCGAAGTGTGGGGCTTTGGAATGCGGTGATTGTAAGTAACGGTGCTACAGGTCAAAAGCTTTATTCGCAATTGCACGATTTTCCAGTATGGGGCTTCAATGTATTAGGTTTTATAAAGCTGCCGAATGAAAATCATACTGATGAAACTGATAATTTGGCAGATTCTTCAGGAAATATCTTGGGCGACATGGCTCACCTGCCCTATCTGATAGAAAAACATAAAATTGAATGGGTGTTGGTAGCACCTGATGATTTAGCACACGAAGTATTATTAAGAATATTTGACAGTGTTAGTCAACAAAAAATTAGATATATGATAGTAGCGAGCTATTACCAAATGGTAATCGGGTTGGTAAGAACAACTACAATTCACGGTTTACCTCTGGTTGAAATCATCCCGCGATTGGTTCCACTATACGTCAGATGGACTAAGAGAGCAATTGACATAATCAGTTCTTTGGTAATGATAGCATTTATTACTATTTTTATACCAATTCTGGCAATTTTTATGAAATTGGATTCAAAAGGTCCAATATTATACCGCCAAAAGCGAGTTGGAAGGAATCGGAAAGAATTTACTCTGTACAAATTTAGATCAATGGATGTTGACGCTGAGAAGTCGTCAGGTGCTGTGTGGGCAACTAAGAATGATCCAAGAATCACCAAATTTGGTAACTTTATGCGAAAAACTCACATTGACGAGATCCCACAGATTTATAATGTGCTAATGGGTGATATGTCGTTAGTGGGACCTAGACCGGAGAGGATGAAATTTGTCAGTCAATTTGAATCGCAGATACCACTTTACGATCGCAGACTTAGAATTCGTCCCGGGATAACCGGATGGGCACAAGTTAGGCACAAATATGATGAATCATTTGAGGATGTTAAAGAGAAAACGAGGTATGATCTGTTTTACATCGATAACATGTCAATTTCGCTCGATTTGGAAATATTGATTTTGACAGCTGTAAAAGTTCTCAGGGGAGCAGGGCAATAAATTAAATGTATGATATAAAAGAGATACGGATAAATCCACAACTATTTGTCGCTAAGCTAAAGAGCCGAGGCGAGGAAGTGGATATTGAGCAAATATTAGACTTGGACAGCACAAAAAGAGAGTTGACAGCCGAGCTTGATGTCCTTAGACAAAAACGCAACAGCAGCTCTAAACAGATTGGTATAGCCAAGAAAAGTGGGCAAGATACCTCTGTGGTTGAATCGGAAATCAAGCAGCTGAATCAGGATCTAAAAACTGGTGTTGACAAGGAGCGCGAGCTTGGCGAAAAGCTTTACGCAATGCTGTTGAGTATTCCTAATATACCAACTGACTCGGCTCCTGCGGGCTTGACGGAAGCGGAAAATATATTATTAAAAAGAGTGGGGGCGGAACCGCAGTATGACTTTCCCCCGTTAGATCATATTGAAATAGGTCAACGCCTTGGGATACTTGATTTTAAGCGCGCTGGCAAAATAACGGGGTCGGGTTTCCCACTGTGGATTGGGGCAGGAGCATTACTCGAGCGGGCAATAATAAATTTCATGCTTGATTTGCAAACCGAAGATCATGGCTATCAAGAGGTCTTGACACCATTTATTGCAAACAGAGATAGCATGATAGGGACGGGACAGATTCCTCACCTCGAAGAAGATATGTACAAAATTGAGCAGGACGAGCTATTTTTGATTCCAACTTCAGAAGTGACAATTGTCAACATGCACAGGGACGAGGTGATCGAAGAAAAACACCTTCCGCTTCGCTATGCAGCCTACTCGCCCTGTTTCAGGCGTGAAGCAGGAGCACATGGGCATAATACGCGTGGTTTTCTACGAGTCCATCAATTTAACAAAGTTGAGATGGTGCAATTTGTGAGACCAGAACAGTCAGCGGAAGTCTGGCAGCAAATGATAAGTCATGCCGAGGAAGTGTTAAAGCGGTTAGAACTTCGATACCGTGTGTTACATTTGTGCGCAGGAGATATGGGCTTTCAGGCTGCTGAGTGCTGTGATCTCGAGGTATGGGCTCCGGCGGATGGGGGTAAATGGTTGGAAGTGTCTTCGGTTAGCAACTGTCGAGATTTTCAAGCGAGACGTGCAAACATTCGTATACGTCCTGCAGGAGGTGGCAAACAATACTTTCCGCACATATTAAATGGCTCTGGTGTAGCCACTTCCCGCTTGATTGTAGCATTGCTTGAGACATATCAGACCGAGGAAGGATCATTTATCGTTCCGCCAGCCTTGAGACCTTATATGCACGGGAAGACACTTATTACTCAAAGTTCAATGGGGCTAAGCAGTTGAAAATTGTAATTGTCGGAGCTGGCGTAGTCGGACTTCATCTTGCAAAAACGCTGTCATGGGATGGGCACGAGGTTTCTGTCATCGACAACAACCAAAAACTGGTTGATAGAGCGAGCAGTAATTTTGATGTGATGGCTATCAGGGGCAATGGCACTTCAATAGGTACGCTTATTCATGCCGGTGTTAAAAATGCTGATATGTTGATAGCTGTTACTTCTGTTGACGAAGTTAATATTGTCGCTTGTATGTTAGCTCGCGAACTCGGTTCACCTACATTGATTGCGCGTGTGAGAAATCAGGAATTTTCCAGAGATGATGTGCCTGTAAAACTTTCCAACCTTGGGATTACTCAAATAATCCACCCGGAACTCGAGGCGGCTAAGGAAGTCGAGAAAATGATCCGGTATCAACATGCTATTGACCTTGTAGAGTGTGCTGGTGGTAAAATGATCCTGGTTGGCTTCCGCATAGAATCGAGTTCACCAATTATCGGCAAACCGCTGCATAGTTTAACCCCTGCTTATCCAGATATTACTATGAGACTTGTAGCAATTTCACGTCAAGGGAAGACAGTTATTCCATTTGGTGATGATCGAATTGAAGAAGGCGACACAGTTTATATCATCGCCCTAACCAAAGATCTTGAGAAAATATTTGCTTTTGCTGGAAATAACAACGAAATTTCCTATGATGTGATGATACTTGGAGGAGATTTGGTTGGCAGGTTAGTAGCGCAACGATTGGAGAAAGATAAGCGTTTCAATATCAAATTAATCGAGAATGACCCCGCTAAGTCAAGAGCTGCCGCGGAATTGCTACAAAATACGACTGTCATCCGAGGAGATGAAGAATTAGATATTGATCTTATGGTAATCGAAGGAATAGATAATATGGGAGTATTCGCTGCTCTGAGTGATGATGACGAAAACAATATAGTAACTTCACTGTTTGCCCGTCACCTGAAGGTCAAGCGAACTATTACGCTTATCAGCAAACCCGATTATTTCCCAATCGCCCGTGCAATTGGGTTAGACACCACAGTTAATGAGCTATTGCTTACCTCTGATGCGATATTGAAGCACATAATGGGATCAAAGATTCTCTCTGTTTCTACACTACGTGGAATAAATGCAGAAATCTTAGAGTATCGAGTAGGAAAGTCATCAAAAGCTGCTGGTCGAAAAATGCGCGAAATTAACTTTCCAAAGGGGTCATTGATTGGTGCAATTGAGCACAATGGAGAAGTTGAAGTTGCTGTCGGAGATACTATGGTAAATGTCGGGGATACTTTGGTTGCATTCTGTGTTACTGAAGTAGTTTCCAAGTTAGAAAAATTACTGCGTTGACCATATCCATATTTACTCTAATATAATATTGTTACCAAATGTATAGTACTGTATATTTCTTTGTCATTATGGAAGTCAATGTATGGTAAATCCTCAAAGAGTTATATCTGTAGTTGGTATAATCCTGATGTTTGTTGGGGTGATGATGATATTTCCTACACTGATTAGTCTGATATACAAGGATGGAGATACAATTGCTCTTGTTTGGTCAGTAGTTATAACTATTGTTGTGGGTCTAACCCTGTATTTAGTTGGTAGAAGACAGCAGGACATTGGCATCCGTGATGGATTTGCTGTGGTGACACTTGGTTGGTTGGCAATGTCATTTGCAGGAGCACTTCCATTCTATATATCGGGAGCTATACCTACATTCACGGACTCGCTGTTTGAGTCAATGTCAGGGCTCTCAACAACTGGTGCTACAATTCTCGGAAGTGCAACTCCTATTGAATCTCTCCCACACGGCATTCTGTTTTGGCGCAGCTTAACGCAATGGATCGGTGGCATGGGGATAATATTATTGTCACTCGCAATACTGCCTCTGCTTAAGGTGGGTGGAATGCAGTTGTACCGTGCGGAATTCCCGGGACCGGTTAAAGATAAACTCACTCCGAGAATTCGTGATACTGCTGAGATTCTATGGGCAGTTTACTTATTGTTTAGCGCAGCAGAGTTCGTTCTTTTGTATATTGGCGGCATGTCTGCTTTTGATGCAGCCTGCCATACATTTGCCACGATGGCATCTGGTGGATTTTCAACATATGATAATAGTATTGCTGCATTTGATAATAGATTTATTCACTATGTAATAATAATATTTATGTTTTTGAGTGGAGTTAACTTTGCTCTGCATTACAGGTTACTCAGAGGAAAGCCCCAGGCAATGTGGGCGAGTATAGAATTTCGAGTGTATATAAGCCTGATACTCAGCTTCACAGCTATAGTAATGATGAGCAATTTTTTTCGCAACCAATTTGATACTTTCGAGGAACTTTTCAGACAATCCCTTTTTCACGTAACTGCAATTATGACCACTACCGGATTTTCAATTTCAGATTGGGGACAGTGGGGGAACCTTGTACAAGTAGTCATGGTTATTCTTATGCTGATTGGCGGAATGGCGGGTTCTACATCCGGTAGTATCAAAATAATTCGGATTCAAATCTTGCTCAAACAGATACAAACGGAATTAAGACGATTGATTCATCCGCATGCAGTGCTTCCATTACGGATTGGTTCATCACTTATCGAAAAAGGTATCGCACGAAATGTAATGACATTCATTTTAGTGTTCGGAATAATCTTAATCGCGTCTACTGCCATTATTGCGGCAACCGGCTATGATATAGCAACATCATTTGGTGCATCCATAGCCTGCCTCGCAAATATTGGCCCCGGATTGGGGCAGGTGGGACCCAGTCATAATTACAGTCATTTTCCACAGTTTGTCAAATGGATGTTAGTTGCCCTCATGATGTTGGGCAGATTGGAAGTATTTACCGTGCTCGTACTTTTTAGTAAACATTATTGGCGCATGTAGAATGTTAGTATGACTGATATTAAAACCTGTATTATATTTAATTTGTATAACTATTGCAAGGAATTAGAAAAACATGATAATAATATTAAATCACAAAAGGTGGGATTAACATAATTATGTCAGAGACACTGTTAAGAATTAAGGGTTTGAAAAAGCATTTTCCAATAAAAAGTGGCTTTTTTGGAGGAACGGTTGGAGCAGTAGCTGCGGTTGATGATGTGTCGTTATCTATTTCCACTGGCAGGGCAATGGGATTGGTAGGTGAGTCCGGTTGTGGGAAGACTACCACGGGAAGGGCAGTTATCAGACTTTTGGAGCCCACTGCAGGTGAAGTGTATTTTAAGGGCGAAAATATTTTGGAACTGAAGGGAAAGGATTTGAAGCGAATCAGGCGACAAATGCAGATAGTCTTTCAAGATCCTTACAGTTCACTTAATCCGCGAATTACAGTAGGTGCAATGATAACCGAAATCCTGCGCTTTCACAATATTGTGCCACCAGAAGAGATCGCCGAAAAAGTGATAAGCATCATGGAAAGCGTTGGACTCTCACCGGATTATGTTAGTCGTTATCCGCACGAGTTTTCCGGTGGACAGCGTCAGCGCATTGGCATAGCGAGAGCGTTGTCCGTCGAGCCTGAATTCATTGTACTGGATGAACCAGTCTCTGCTCTTGATGTTTCGATTCAGGCACAAATAATTAACCTGTTAGTAGACCTTCAGAAAAAATACAATCTAACGTATCTATTTATTGCCCACGACCTTTCTGTAGTGGAACATATTTCAGATGATATAGCAGTAATGTATCTGGGAAGAATTGTAGAGAGCGGACCTGCAAAGGATATCATTATGAATCCGCAGCACCCCTATACGAAAGCATTGCTGGAAGCCGTTCCGCAAACAGATCCAGACTTGCGCCAGGATAAGACTATATTGTCAGGCGATGTTCCCAGTCCGGCAAATCCGCCATCAGGCTGTCATTTTCATCCTCGCTGTCCTTCGGCAACCGCAAGCTGCTCATCATGGAACTATAAGCTTATTAATCAGTCTAAAAATCGTCAGGTTGCCTGCTTGTTATATGAATAAGAGGAAAACTAAGAGTTGAAGGATTTCATTCCTCACTGGTTAAAAGATAATTTTCGCATAAAGGTCGGTCTTTTTAGCTTAGCGGTTTTGCTGTGGTTTCTTGTTATTACTGAAAAGACTTATGACCATGTGGCAGAGGTAAAATTAATTCCTACTCACGTGAAAACAGGTAAAATGATTACGAATTATACTCCTGAGATAGCATTAGTCAAATTTCGTGCTACAGGCAAGGAGATGCTGAAACTTTTGTATTTTAGTAAACCAAAGTTGGAGGTAAATTTGTCAACCATCAATTTTAATTACAACTTTGATATTAGTCCTGAAATGGTTTCAATACCCGGTGGGGTTGTTGTGAATGTTATTGATGTGATTTATCCGGATTCGTTAGAGTTTATATTGGATGACATTTTAGAAAAAGAGCTTAAGGTAATTTCTAATATATATGTGAAGACATCTCCCGGCTATACAGTGGTGGGTAACATTAAACTGGTTCCTCCGACGGTCAAATTAATTGGACCGAAATCAAAATTGATGAATTTAATCAATATTGATTCGGATTCTGTTGCATTATTAAACGCGAACCGCAATACCACGATAAATTTGAAATTGAAAAGTGTTGACATATTGGGAAGCATGATTATACCGCAATCAGTGGAAGCTTTAGTAAAAATAGAAAAGCTTGGCGAAAGAAAAATTACTGGTATATCGGTAACAGTTAGAAATATACCCCGAAGCCGAGATGTGATATTAGAGCCGAGCACAATTGACGTTACGATTAGTGGTGCAATCTCAATTATATCGGGAATTGGAATAGACGATATAAAGGCAACAGCAGATTACAGGGCTTTTAACCCTCGTCGTAGTAATAGAGTCATTGTAAAAGTAGATATTGCAGAGAATACAGACATTATGGAGGTTTTCCCTAAAGAAGTCAGGATGATTGTAAGGCGTAAATGAAAAAAAAGCCAATTATTTTGGGCATAGAGACTTCCTGCGACGAGACCGCAGCGGCAATAGTTCAAGATCATAAGGTGATTGCAGAGAAAACCACCGTCCAGATTTTGCATGAAGCGTATGGTGGTGTTGTGCCAGAGCTTGCCTCACGAGCGCATGAAAAATTGCTAATG
>Ga0209402_10000207_pt1 | contig 74034 bp, 77 predicted proteins | sample ArcticOcean_MG_C_3_FD_187437 | JGI IMG/M metagenome (GOLD analysis project Ga0209402, IMG submission 187437) | Marine microbial communities from western Arctic Ocean - ArcticOcean_MG_CB8_126 (SPAdes) (version 2) | ecosystem: Environmental > Aquatic > Marine > Oceanic | place: Arctic Ocean... | reverse complement strand
TATATAGAACTCTAACTTAAGTTTTATGATAAACCAAATCCAAATTGAAGTATCATCGAAGTTGCTAGTGTAATTAAAATAGTTTGCGCAACTCTTGTCCTATACACAGCTTTATTCCCAACATATATAAAAAATAAAGAACCAACAATAATAGATAAAAGCCCCATTGTGATTTGTTGCCACAAAATTAATCTCCTTTAACTTCAATAATATAAATTTGAATTTCATCTTCTATAGATGTAAAGGCAATCTTGGTCACCAGACAGGACCAATAAGGACCATTTTTATGGAAAAATATTATATTTGTGATATTAGTTTGATTTGATCCATTATCATTTTTATTTAATGTGAAAATAATTTATGTTTTATTTGGCACCAATGATAGAAATCATTATCATATTTATACTAACTTGTTTCACAAAAGGTATTTAGATATAAGTATAATAGTAACTGCGATTTGAAATACTATACCAAAGACTTTTAAATATGTGCGCATAAAAAACCTATTCTAAGTAATAAACTTTAAAAAGTAGTTTTGATTTAGTTGCAAACTTCTAAGTGTTTTTATATTCATAAGATTAAAACCAAGAGCGTCTACTATCCCAAAAAAGGAACGACTATTGCTTAATGCCTAGTACTATCGACTTAAAGTATACTAATGGTAACATTAAATATTACTCTAGAGATAGTAGTTGCAATTGCGGAAATTTTTTCCTATCATCCCTACTTCATTTTTTTGTTAAGACTTTAGATTATTTATCCAAATTTTATCTTAAAGTCTTGCTCGCCTTTTTTCTCCTAAATAAATAAGTAACTACAGTTGGATTTTCCCATTCCAAACCGATATATTTGTTCATCTCTATGGCATTTATAAAACCAGAAATCACAAATAGAATGGGTGTTATCAATCCCATTAACCATATAAGATTCACAGATCGTATGCCGTCGATACGGTAAGGATAATAATAAAATGAGAAAACCCATATTATCAATAGTATAGATCCTACAATAATCAATAAGTTACCAATTATTTTTTTTGTCATCATGACTTGAAACCAATATATCAATATGTCGTTAAATTACATATTTCATATCCACATATAATAAATGTTATACAGTATAACATTTATATCTTCTGGTAGTACTCTGATGAAGAAAAATCCTCTTATTTATTGAATGTAATTCAAAAGCAATCATAAGATACTATATTAAATACAATGTAATGATTAATAAAAGGATTGAGTTGGTAATAACACGCACCTATATGCGTTTTTAATGAGATTAGACGAGTAAATTTATCAAATCACTAACTATTTATCGATATGATTTAACACTCACAAGGACTACATGTACAATTTTCACATTTGCAATTTGGGTTATCACATTTAGCCATAACAAGCTCCTTTGATTCGATTTGCTTTTTAGCAGTATATCATAGGAATATAATTAAAAAGTTCCTATTGTTATCCTATTATTTTTATTTCACCACCAACTTGAGCAGACATTTTTACTGCATCAAGAACTTGTTGACATCGATAACCATCATAAAAATTTGGTGAAGGGGATATTTCTTCATTAATTCCACGAATAAACTCTCTAGTTAGCAAACGAAAAGGCATCATACGGTCATCACGATCATCTGTAAAAGGTTCAAGTCGTTGAGGTATTATTTGTTGTGTAAGCTCTTTGTCTCCAATATTTGCTCCCATTATTGTTCCATGAGAAGGAGGGTTCATTCCAATTCCTATATGAGGTGTTATTAAGGTACCATTACTACCATAGATTTCAATTCGACCTCCAGGTCCGTATGGAGCTGCAGATGTTCCTATCATCGTAGCCCACCCTCCCTTAGCAAACTGTAATGTGAATTGAAAAGTGTCATCTGTGTCTGAATTGACAAGTTCATTAGTATTTGGATCTAATCTTTCGGGATAATATGATTTTATTTTTCCTGATACAGTAGTAATTTCACCAAACCATTGTCTAAGAGCATCAATGTAATGTGATCCTAAGGCATTAAGAAAACCTCCTCCAAATTCGGCAACATCACGATCAGTTAATGTCCGAGGGGTACTTGCTGTACGTGGACCGTTTACTAATGAGAGTAATACCATGTGAAGATTACCGATGTATCCTTCATCTATCAATTCTTTCACACGAGATCGTCCGGAAGAGAAACGGAATTCGTGAGCAATCATAGTTGTTTTGGTAGATTTTTTTGATGCATCTAACATTTGTTTAGCTTTTATTTGGTCAGTACTAAAAGGTTTTTCACAGAGTATATGTTTATTTGCAGCGAGGGCAGCTAAAACAATGGGTAAATGAAGATGTGCAGGTGTGGCAATACTTATTGCATCTATATCCTTAAGAAGTAACATGTCATTATAATCAGAAAAAACATGATTGATATTGAATTTTTCAGCGGTTTCTTCTGCACGTTCTTTTCTGCGAGCTGCTACGGCAACCACATCTAATCCTTCTGATTGGAAAGCAGGAATATGGACTTGCGCTCCAAAACCTACACCAATGACCCCTATTCTTAACTTATTTGGCATTACCATTTCCTAATATTTTTGATTGTTCAGTAGTGTACTTCAATAGTCACTTGTTGTCTGCATTAAGGGTGACTAGAGAAGAACTTATAAATAAGTACAATGGTGGTAGGCTATTTATTCCAATTTGTTTTTTATGAAAAGTTGTTGATTTAGTGGATGTCCAACGTTCTCTTTGTAAACACATAGATTTATGTGTCGAACGTTCCCAAATAAAACATTGGACACTGCAGTATATGGTAGTTGTTTAAATAAGTAAAGAGTGAGCTCTAATTGCCACTTATATTGTTTTTTAATAATTTTCCACACTGAACAGCAATAAGTACTTCGAACCCTATCCATAATAAATAATATGGAATTACCATTAAATTTCTATTAGTTATACCATCATCAATGCCGATATTTCGTACTATTTTTAGTATAAGATTAATAGAATGGAATGATACTAAAAACCATGCAAGTACTCTTGCAATATGAAGTATGCTGCGTTTCATGCCTTAATTATTGCCCATTAAAATTCGTGTAATTTGCTTCATTTGATCCTTCATTAGCAACTATTATTATTCTTATGAAATTAGTACTAAAATCATTATCTCTAGTATTGGTACTATTTATGCAAGAATACTGTATAAGAAATTTTATAAAGAAATTTTAAACCTAAAAGATTAGAATTACAAATTTAATTCATGACCGGTGATCCATGATGATGTACAAGATACCATGTTTTTTCGATTCTTCGAAAAATATTAGTGGCTTCTACTTTACCTTCATTAACTTTTCCATTAACTACTGAACGAAGATATTCTTTACATATTATCCAGGCCCAATCACCTTCTATTTTGATCGAAGATTCAGTAATGGTGAATTGCATAACCATAGTATTATTAAATATATTAATCCAACTTTGTAGTACTTCTTTTCTGCCTTGTATTAAAGGCCAACCAGGATGAATGCAAGTTACTTCTTGTTCTTTGTCCCATATTTCACTCATATCTTCTATATCAAATAGTTCGAAAGCACGATAGAATCTTGTATTTGCTTCAATTATTGAATCTGTTTGTTCCATTTCTTTTCCAATTCTTTCTTTGAATTAATATTTTTGAAATAATACTAAATATAACAACTACACTTACCGTTAGAGAAATACGTAATGGCTCTTTAGGATCCTCTAAATTTTTCAATTGTTGATTGGTTACATCTTTGGTTTGAGTAGACGGCTTTATTATTTTAATAGTATTGGGTTGAATATACCATTTTATTTGGGCAGATTGATTGAAGTATTCTGTTTCACCTGATGCATATCTAGAGGAAAAAATTTCCTTAGAACCTACAGTAAAAACGTATCTTAGTGGGTCATTTGATCGTAGTTTGACCACAATTACTGAATCATTCAAAAGGTTTTCTTGGTAAGAAATAACTCTGATCAAATTCATCTGACTATAGGGTTCATAAAACTTGGTACTAATATTTGCTACAAAAGATTCTTCGTTCATATTTGATTTTGAAAGAGTTATTTCAGGAAGATATTTTTTCAGTAATTGATTTTCGGGTTCTTGGTTAGGAATTAAAATACTGAATTTCAAAATATTGTCAGAGAAATTATTAAGATTAAATATGACTTTTTCATCATTGGACTTAAATTCACCATAAAATGCATGTGAAACTGATGAATCACTTATATTAATATTTGTTTCCTGAGCATTTGATTTAAGTATTTTAAATGGTTGATGGGCACAGATTTTATTTATGTATGCAGCTAATATCAGGAAGGTCAATAATATTATTCCTAAAGTATTGTTGGTGGTTTTATTTATTTTATTAATACTTCACCTCAATTATCCATTCATAGATTTAGGTTCTCCGCGAATAATTGAAATTACTGCAGAAATATACATTATGATACCTGCTAGGGTAAATGAATTTTTCATTCCATTTATAAATGATAGTTTTAGACCAGTATCTGATGTGTCGGCAATATTGGAAAGATTAGGTTCAAAGTTTAATTGAGTCATTGTAATGACCACGATTGTTGTTGCTATTGCAATACCTGATAAGCTTGCTGTTGCTCGAATTAGATTCATGAATCCAGATCCAATTCCAAAATTCGTACTATCTATTGAATTCATTAATGCACTATTGTTAGGAGACATAAATATTCCAGCACCGCAGCCCTGCAAAGTCAATCCAATCAGGATAGTAATACTACTAGAATTAATATTAAGATAGCCAAGGAATAACAAAGCAGATCCACTAATAGCCATACCGAATGCAGTCAGCCATTTTGTTCCAATTTTGTCGGATAATTGGCCACTAAATGGACCAATTACTGCCATGGAAAGCGCACCTGGCGCAAGCAAGAATCCTACAGTTGTTGTTGTAAATCCCATTATTTGAATTAAATAGAATGGCATTAGAAATCCTGAAAACGACATGCTTAAAAAGGCTAAAAATCTAGTAGTAACACTTAGTGAGAAAGTTTTTATTTTAAAGAAATTCAAATCTAATAATGGGTCATTTGTAGTTTTTTCTTGCCAAATAAATAAGAAAAATAAAAATAATGAAAGAAGAATACCACTACTGATATAAAGCGAAGTCCAGCCTTCTTGATTTCCAAATGTTACTACTAGTAGGAAAATCAATAGAGTAGATGTGGATAAGAAACTACCTTTCCAGTCAAATGAAAATGCTCCTGTAATTAAATTTGGCTGAAGATTTAATTCTTTATTACGAAATGCAACTAATGCAATAATTATCCCGATCCCACATAAAAGAACATTGAAGATAAATAATGATCTCCAAGAATAAATATCTGTAAGATACCCACCGATAAGAGGGCCAGCTATAGCACTGAACCCAATTATAGACATATATAAACCCATAGCTTTGCCTCGTTCTTTTCTGCCAAAAATGTCTGCGATCATCGCCATACCATTGGCTTCGATCGATGCTCCTCCAATACCTGCAATAACTTTTGCTATTAATATTATGGGATATACCGATGCCATGCTTCCAATTATTCCACCTATCATTAGAGTTAATAGTCCTGTCAAGAATATTGGTTTTCTTCCAATTTTATCTGCAATTTTTCCCAAGGGCATAAATAGTGCACATACCGTTAAAATATATGCAAGCATTATCCATTGAGCATGAGGCAAACTCAATCCAAAATAATCAGATAATTGTGGGACTAGTATTTGTGCTGAAGTTTGTTCTGTAACACTTGTAAATACACCGAAGGCAATGGCGATAAATCCGAGCCACTTAATATTTAATTTCATTTATTTACTTTCCGGATTTTTATGGTGATTAAATAAGGATATTTATTCCTAATCCATCAATAGCAATTAGTTTTATAGCTAAGAAAAGAAGAACAATTCTAAATAAGATTAGAAAATATTTGTCATTGAGCTTGCTAAGACCAACACGCCCTACATAAGTTCCAATTATACCCGATGGTATTACGCAAATTATAGCTAAAGAATATTCCAAGAAATTAAACCCTACTATAGTAAAACCAATAATTTTTAGTAAATTACCTATGAACCCAAAAAAACCAAGAGTTCCGACAATTGATTCTTTAGATAATTCTTTTCTAATTACAAGAACACCAAGTATTGGTGCGATAACTCCAACCAACATATTTAATGCCCCTGTCATTAATCCCAAAGGGTAAAAAGCCCAAATAGGGAAATCTTTTTTTTGCCACTTACCAATTTGTTGAACAAACATTGAAAATAAAATAAAGCATCCAATTAGTATTTGTATAATTCCTACGGGTAAGCCCTGAAAGACCTTCAGCCCTATCCAAACTCCAATGGGCATTAATAAGGAGAATCGAAAAATTATTGGCCATGACATATGGTTCCACAGTAACCAAACTCTTGTTGTATTTGAACTAAGTTGTTGCACTCCATGAATTGGAATAGCATCTGATGGATGCATTATTTGTAGCATAATTGCAATGAGAGCAGTCCCTCCACCAGCTCCGACTACTGCAGTTAAAGCTGAAGTAAAGAACGAGGCGATAGACAATATTCCTACATCTAAATAAGTTATAGCCTACCTCCAATTTTTTTATGTATAGCTACAAAGGAAGAGATTTAGGTAAACCTAAACCAAATTCATTTGTACTATCTAAAGTTAGCATATATTTATGAATTATTTTTGCTATATCAATAACAAATGATTCTTGTTCTGTAGAATCTATCAAGGCAAAATTAGTCATAATTGAAACTATATAGGGATTATTAGGTAAAAAAACCACACCTGTGTCACATCTAACTTTATCCATACCCCCAGGTTTATTAGCTACCCTGATATTTGGACCAATAGCTTTGTTTAATAAAGCAGACTTTGATTTGCTCATAATATTGAGCACTTTTTCCGCAACTTTGGGGTTAGGTTGCCCTCTATATAAATTTTCCATCATTGCAATTAATTCACTTGGAGTAGAAACATTTTCATCTCCTCGATTTATTGCATCAGGATCCATCATTTTACGCCTAAGTTTTGTTTTAGTTAACCCCATGTTTTGTATTAAAATATTTGTTTCTTCTATCCCAGCTAAATCTATACACATATTAGTTGCCGTGTTATCAGAAACAAGCATCATAAGTATAGCTATATCTAGTATAGTAAATTCAGGTTCATTTTCTAAATAATGTATAATCCCACTTCCTGCTCCGTACATATCTGTGCTAAATCGTATTCGTTTTGATAGATTTATTTCCCCTTTATCTTCCATGGAAAATAGCTGTGTTAAAACATGTATTTTTATAATAGACGCAGTAGGAAATATTTCATCACCATTGATATATATACTATTATCGCTTGTTAGACTTTTAACAGCGACACCAGCGACACCTTCAAAATCATTAACTTTATTTGACAAAGTGTTTTTTAATTTCACCCAAATAGAACTGTTGCCCATATATTCTCCTTAATTCACTTAATAAGTTCGTGGTCTTTACAGAATTCTATAACAAGCTGTCTAAATTCTGATTGTTTATGTCTATAAACTCCATGTTCAGAGTCTTGGAAAATTTCTGTACGAGAATTAGGTAGGTTTCTTCCTAAAATAATTGAACCTCCAGCACCAGCTATTGAATCTTGGCCACCGCCTACTATTAAAGCTGGGCAGGAGATTTCTTTTAACCGAGGCGTGTAAGGGTGTTCTCTTAAGCCTGCAGTTGCTCTTGCTTGTGCTAAGAATGAATCCATATGTTCAGGTTTAATTTTTCGTATACCTTTACCGACTCTAGATTCTTCACTTTGTTTATACCAATTTTCAGAAGCTGAAACATTTACCTCACTTGAACTTGAGTCAATTATTATTGCTGCACACATATCTTGGTAATCTAGCGCAAACTGTTGTACTACAATACCTCCCCAAGAAACCCCATGTAAAATTACTTTTTTTATATTTAGATAATTTAATAATCTGGCTAGGTCATACGCATAGAGAGGTACTGAATATTTGGTTGCACTTGAAGATTCCCCTAATCCTCTATTGTCCCATGTCACTACGTGATTAAAATATTCCCCCCAGAAATTAAATTCCTCTACGAAAAGTTTTCCACTTTGGCCAATGCCATGACAATGAACAAATGCAAGTGCTCCATTCCCTGTTTCCTCGTAATGTATAGATACATCATCAAGATCTACTTTAGGCATAAACTTCACCTCTCATGTTTTATATTCATGGAATATTAACGTTATTTAAAAGTTATTAAATCATTATCTAGTTAACTTCTAATTTTGATACTGAGAAATATTACGAGCAAACTTATTATTGAAATACCAATCATACTAAAGTTCAAAGAGTAAGTATCAGCCATGAATCCAAATAAAACTGGAGCTACCGCAACTCCAACTTCAGTACTTGTGTAGTATATACCGTAGGATTTTCCACGCGTTTCTGGTGAAGAAATTTTGGCAACTATTCCATAAAGTACTGAAGATGTACCGTTTAGGCCTATACCTAAAATAAATATTAATATTGTTCCAATTGTTATATTACAAAAAAGTATTACTGGTATTAAGATACCAACTAGTAATTTTGTGCCAGCAATAATATAAAAAGGATTGTATTTATCACTTAACCATCCAGATGAAAACTTCCCTAATGCTCCTCCACTATATAATAAGGTAAATATTAAACTGGTTTTTAAAGTACTCATACCTTTTGTAATAAATACAAAAGGTATGAACGTAAGAGTTGCTGTTCTAACTATCGAGTCACAAAACCCAGATAGCATTAGCAATATAAATTGACTATCAACATGAGAAGTTATTTTAGTGTTGTTTATAATGGGTTTATTTTGCTGAATATCCTTGTTGTTTTTTGTTTTTTTTGATATTGATTTGTTTATAAAAATACTACCAATTGTAAGCGGGATTCCTGTCACACCGATAAAGAATAAACACGTTTGCCATCCATAAGAAACTGCTATTAATGCAACAATAATGGGGGCAATAATTTTTCCAATATCACCTGAGAAATTTAAAGTACCGATAGCTGTAAAGAGTTTGTTGGAATCAGTATGCCTTGAAATAAATCTTGAGCCAACTGGGTGTTGGACTCCGCCTCCTAAACCTGTAAAAAATGCGATTAACATGAAGATATTATTTGAAGTTGCTAAACTCATTAAAACGATACCAATTCCTACCCATACATTAGCTATTCCTAATAACCAAAATTCACTAATTGTATCGGAGAGTAGTCCCGCAGGAAATTGGATTAATGCCGCACCTGAATCAAAAACGGTTTTTATAAGACCTGTTTGGGTGTAACTTAATTCATATGTAATGGCTATATAAGGTAGCAATGGATACATGACAGCAAAATATAAATCACTAATTACATGATTAAAACAGGAAAATAGAAGTACTTTATTATTTTTCGAATTATTTTTCGACATGATATAATTAATTATTAAAAATAAGCTATAAGTAGAGTGAATTACTTTTCTTGCTCGTGGTTTCTGATTTAATTAACATATTATGTTAATTTGTACTATAAATCAGTAAAACAATACTACTAACAATAAAAAGTATTGAAATTATTTCAATACGGCTTATACCTTCCTTGAAAATTTTTTGTGTTACAAAAATAGAAAATAATAATTCTATTTGACCAACAGTTTTTACATAGGCTGCTTGGGTTAATGCAAACGCTGTAAACCATGCTATGGAACCTATTGCACTTGTTATTCCTACTAATATTGATCGTTTCCAATAAATCGAGATGCCATGAAACATTTTTTTGTTTTTATACAGGATCCACGTTCCAAGTTGTATTATATTTAGAATTAATATTACAAGTAGTGTTATTGCTGCATTAGTTAGCGGATTATCATTATTTAGAAGAAGAATGGCTTCACGTATAAGTAGAGCATCAAATGCAAATGAGGTACCCGAGGCAATACCGATTAAAACAGACTTATGCTTTAGGCCATTTAATAAAGTGGGTAGTTGTATGCTTTGTTGAGACGAAGAAATTAGTACAACTCCAAACATTCCAAGAATTATAGCTATACTACTTGCTATGCTTAGATATTTTTGAAATAAAATTGAGCCTATAATAGCTACCTGTATAGCTTCAGTTTTTGAATAAGCTGTACTGACAGCAAAATTCCGATGGGAGAATAAAGAAACTAATAAAATTGTTCCAATAATTTGGAATAAACCAGCAAATAAACAATAAACAATAAATATTTCGCTTGGAGATGGGAATTGTAAACCAATACTTTGCAAAATCACAATATATAATATGACAAACGGCAAACCAAATATAAACCGTATCCATGTGATAATTTCAGTTGGGAGATGTTTTATTAATGATTTTTGTAAGCTCGTACGAGCGGTTTGCATCAGTGCTGCAAAAAATGTGATAAAAACCCAAGTGGACATATATTAATCTAGCCTTAAATCAGGTATTTTTAATCCTTGCTGTGGTATTAAAAGAGTGATATTTTTTACACTTTCAATATTTTGTTTAGATAATGGCGAAACTAGTTTATAAAAGCCATCTTCAAAATTATCTCTCATAACAATATTATCAGTAATTAATGATGCCAGTCGTGTACCAATTAATACTTGATAATCGCCATTTCCAACGTTGAAATTAGTAAACCATTCTTTGTATATATCTCCCCAAGTTTCATCTCCTTTAATAGTGGCTAATGCTGTATCTGTTCCACGAGGATAACTACCTTCAGAAAACCTCATAAATACAGCGTTAAGAATGTCACTTCGGGATTTTACTTGTCTTGGTTGATCAGGATCATAGTGTATCCATGATGCTAATATACAGCCATCAATTAATGTTGCAGGCGGTTTTAAAGCATTATTATTTTCATCCATTATTTACTCCAATAGTTTTTTCTTTATTTACATGAAGATTGTCGCATTTCCGAGATATTTTGCCATACATTAATTGCTTTTTTTTACTGGTGTTTTTATTGTAAACCAAGCAACTAAAGAAGATATAATTCCTAAAGCGACAATTATACCGCCTAAAATATATGAAGTTTTAAATGCATACATAAAAGATTCAATTGAATCAGGTGAAGAAGAAGCATATAGCAGATCTATATTAGGAGAATTAGATTCATATAAAGATATAAAAATTCCTCCAAGTATGGTAACAGCAGTTACACTACCAAGACTTCGAGATATTGACGATATAGCCCCACCTGTACCTAGAGATCCCATTGACATTTTCCCCATTATTAAACTTAAATTTGAACTTTGGAAAAGACCTATACCCATACCAACAACAATCATTCTTAACCCTATCGATATTAAGGAAGATTCAGCAGATAATAGGCTGTATGACACTAAAGCAGAACTTACGATGATTAATCCGACGACACTAATTATTCCTGGGCCATATTTATCAGACAACCCCCCCCCTATAGGAGAAAACAAAGATATAGAAAGAGCGTTTAATAGTAGAAAAAAGCCAAGGATAAAAGATGATGCTCCAATTATTTCTCCGACAAAATAAGGAAGGATAAATAAATTAACAAATGATCCCATATACAAAAACAAATTAGCTAAAAATCCACCATAAACTACTGGATTATTGATTATTCTAAAATCCAGTAGTGGATTAGAGATAACCACTTGTCGCTTGATAAACAAAGCGACAGAAAGAATCGAGATAATTAATATTCCTAAAGTTTGTATTTCAAACCATTTAAAATTTGTCCCTAAATTTAAAAATAGTATTGTAGTTATAATACCAGTGAAGATCAGTATTCCTCCGATCCAATCAAAATTAGCTGCTATTTTGGCTTCTTGTGTATCTGATGAGTTAAACTTCTTAATTATTGTTAACGAACCAATAATACATATACCACATATTGGGATCCTCCCTAGAAATATCCATTGCCAAGGTAGGTTTTCAAGTACAATTCCAGCAAATAAAGTACCTACAATCATGCCAATACTTCCTATTCCTGCCATGATACCTAAAGCACGACCTCGAAAATCTGAAGGAAACAAAGTGGTTGCTAGTGCAGGTGCAATTGATAAAATAGCTGAATTACCGAATGCTTGTAGGATTCTAAAACCTAATACAGAATTGATAGTTGGAGACAAACCAATTGATATTATTGCGATTGTATATACTATCAGTCCGAAAATAAAAACCTTTTTAAGACCGAATGTGTCCCCAGCGCTTCCCATTGGCAACTGAAGAGATACAGTAGTTCCAAGATAAAAAATTATCATCAGATAAGTGGTTTTTGGAGAAGTTGTAAAAAATTCTGATATCTTGGGAAGGGCAACATTTACACTTATATCCAAAGCACTTAAAAACACCCCAGAAGCAACGATAAAAAGTTGTCCCCATTGAATCCAAGTGAAAGAATTGCTTGAATTTGTTTTTCTACTTTTTTGTGTATAGAACAATATTTTTTCTAATTATCATATTTGTTATTCATTAAGTTGAGGGTTAACGCCATCTTCAAGGTCTATTTCTAACCCATTTATTGATAAGCAAAGCATATTGTAATAACCAATGATTGATATCAAATCAATTATTGCTTTTTGACCAAGTAGATGATCTACCGCACTATATGTTGGATTTGATATTTTAGCGTTTTCTAAAAGTTCTTTAGTGAATTGGACAAATACACCCTCTTTGGGAAGTAATTTGCGAGGAGGAATATTATTTTTGATAGCTTCAATAACTTCTACTCTTACACCTATTTCTTGTGCAGAATCTATATGGTGGGTCCAAACATATTCGCACTTCAGTGTTTTTGCTATGGTAAGGGTTACAATTTCTCTGATTTCAGGGCTAATTGTAGGTGATACATATCTAAGTTCTTCTCCTAGTGATGCAATTTTAGTTGCAATTGTCGGACTATTTAATAGAGCTTTAAATGGTCGAGCAACATGCCCTCTATATTTGGCTATTTCATCGTAGTAATGTTGGTTGTCATCAGGAATTTGATCACGTTCTAATAATTCTACCCTAGGCATATTCATCCTCCAATTTGATTATTCTAGCTATTCCAAGCTTTTTTAGCGATTTGATTTGCTTCTTTAATTATATATTCTTCGTCTAAGGTAAGAATTTTATTGTCTTTCATAATCCATTTACCATTAACCATGACTGATTCAACATCTTGTATTTGTCCCATATGAACCCAGTTAGATATAATATCTGTTTGAGGTGTCATGTGCGGTTTAAATATATTAACAACTATCAAATCAGCTTTATTTCCTTTATTGATAGAACCAGCATTGTCAATTCCTAGAGATTGATAACCATTTAGAGTTGCCCATTTATAAACTTCGTTAGGGGATGGGTTTCTTCCATCCATCATACGTACACGCTCCATGAATAATCCAGTTCTCATCACTTCTATCATATTTTCATCCATATTATCTGAGCCCATAGCAATATTGCATCCAAACTGTTCTAAATCTTTTATGTTAGGACTTAATCCTCTTCTCGCAGCAATTGATGAGTTGAATGATACTGAAGCTTTAAATTTTCCTAGTATTTTTTCTTCTTCTTTTGTCATACACCTGCAGTGTGCAGCAACAAGCTTATCAGTTAAAAAGTTATTTTGTTCCAGGTATTCTGTTGGTGTTATACCATAGTTATCTTTAATATTTTGTACTTCTCCCCATAATTGATTTAAATGAATAGTGGAAATAACATCCAGTTTTTCTTGAAGAGATCGTAATTCTTGCAGTGAACTTGGAGAATTCATATCTGGTGCATGTGCAGCAATAGCTACAGTAACCCTAGATTGATCATAGTCGTTCCATTTGGTGTGTAAATTAGTAATTCTTTCTATGCCATCTTCTATTTTTTGCCTGTCAGATTGAAATTTTCCAGATTCACCTATAGTTCCTGATAACCTATCTGACATCTGCTCTGCTAAAACCAAACGTAGTCCACTTTTTTGAAGGTCATCTGCATAATTCATAATACCTTGTGCTACTTCCATGGCAACAGTTGTTCCAGATTTAATTGATTCAATAGCACCTAGTAGTACCATGATTTGTTGTTCTTCCTTCGAAATTTTTGGCAATGATCTTCTTGGAGGTCCAGGGAAAGGTGGAGTATTTGCATATGATTCATTTTCAAAAACTCCTCGAGCTAAAGTTAATGCTAAATGAGTATGACAATTTGAAAATCCTGAAAGAATCATTCGATTAGTCGCGTCTATGGCTGTTGCATCAGGATGTTTTTGTTGAACTTCGGAATTTGGTAATATATCAAGAATAATGTCTTTTTCAATGATAATTGATTGATTTTCAAGAACTGAAAAAGTATCTATCCCTGTTATAATTTTTCCATTTTGAATTACAGTTTTCATAAATTTTTCCTATATTTATTTTCAAAGAGCTAATAATTTTGAATTATTACTTTGTTTGGTTTTTAAAACCAACTAAGTCTAATTCGTTTGTGATTCCTTTTGATTGAATAAGGACTTTAAAATCACCATAGTCTTCTGGATCTATAAGAGTTTTCATAGCTATACGACTTAATTCTTTTCTTGCATATGGTAAATTTTTTGTGTCAAGAGAATCTAAATAGGAGTAAAACCCAAGGTTTTGTAAGAAGTTTCGTTGTAAACTATACCCTTGGGTAGTAAAACCTTGTTTTTCTCCTGAGCTCATAAGTGATGTAAAGTCTACATATGATGTAATATCTTGGGAACCAATATTTTGGTAAGGATTATTACTATATACGTGACGATTGTAACACATTAAAGTTCCAAGATTGTTTTTTAAAGAATAGAGATCTTTAGATAATTCACCATAATCAATTGATAACACAAATCCTTTATCTAAGGTTTGAAAAACTTGATTCATCCAAGAATCTATTACTAAATTCACTTCACTACGATATCCATCAGGCAATGAAAGGTTTAAAGAACTTAGACGTTTTTCAATTAATGGAGTAGAAGGGGTTTCTAAGATTTCTGTAAAACCTTTGTTTGAAATTGTTACGTATACTTCTTTAATTGACCCATTTTGTATAACAAATTGATGAAACGGAAAATTGTCTACTAATTCATTGCAAATAATACAACCAATTATATTTTTGAAAGGAGTTACTCCCATTGCTTTTACTCGATCTATTCCCCATGTAATTTTTCTTTCATTAGGGCGACTATTTTGAGTCTTACCGTCCCAACCAAGTATTTCACTTAGTGATTCTGGCCACCAAGGTTCATAATCTGTTGCTATGTATTGTAGTGCTTGAGATAAACCGCTATCTATTAGTTGGATTTCATCTACAATGGATCTCGCAAGGGCTCCATCTCCTGAACCTACTTCAATAACTTGAAAAGTTGAAGGGCAATCAAGAATTTCCCACATTTGTTTTAGTTGTTTTGCAATGAGGGTGCCAAATAAGGGATGGCTTGTTGGTGAAGTTCCAAAATTTGTATTGATTCTATTTGCACGAGTAGAATAAAAACCACCTTGGGGAGAATAAAGACAAATTTGCATGAATTGAGAAAACGTTATAGGACCATTTCGCTGAATAAGTACTCGAATTTCTTCCTCAACATTTTTCACACATCACCTCTGGTTTTTTAATTTTAACCCATATCGTGCACTAACCCAACCTGTACTCATAGCGCCTATGATAGCAATTAAAAAAATTTCTCCATCAAATAAGACGTTAGTTATGAGTATTGCGACAAGGGTTGCAATACTCATGCTTAATCCATATGTAAGTAAAGTTCTTAACCCCATATTTTATTCGTAGGTTATTGATTTTTTGAATAATGTACAATATTCTATTGTTATATATATTATAACTAAGGATACCAAAATGACACGTGGGGGAGCAAGGCTTGGAGCTGGTAGGCCCAAAGGACAAGGTAAATATAAAGAATCTACTAAACCTATTCGAATACCTAAAAGTATGATTCAGGAAGTATTAAAATATATTGAAACGAATGGGTATCATTTGCCACTATATGCTAGTGTTGTTCAGGCGGGATTTCCTTCACCAGCTGATGATTATATTGAAGGTGAGTTAGATTTAAATAAACATCTTATTAAGCATCCAACAGCTACTTTTTTTGTAAGATCAGCAGGACAATCTATGATTAAATCAGGAATTCATCATGGTGATATTTTAGTAGTTGATCGCAGCTTAGAACCTATACATGGGAAAATTGTTATAGCAGCTATAGATGGACAATTAACAGTAAAGCGGTTGCATAAATCTTCTAAAGGTACTTATCTCATGCCTGAAAACGATGAATATGAACCTATAAAAATTGAAGAGAATAATGAAGTGGTCATTTGGGGTGTAGTTACCAATGTACTGCATGAGGTATAGATAGGATGACTTTATTTGCATTAATAGATTGCAATAATTTTTATGCGTCTTGTGAACGAGTATTTAATCCCGATTTGATTGGGAAGCCAATTATAGTGCTTTCTAACAATGATGGGTGCGTGATAGCACGTTCTAATGAAGCAAAAGCGCTCGGAATTCCTATGGGGGCTCCATACTATCAGCATAAAACTTTTATGGAGAAAAATAACGTAAAAGTATTTTCTTCAAACTATCAATTTTATGGAGATATGTCTCAACGTATTATGAGATCATTGAGTATGATGATACCTAGCCAAGATTTAGAAGTCTATTCCATTGATGAGGCTTTTTTGCGTTTAGATGGGTTTGCAACACAAGATTTATTTAATTGGGCGCTTCAAGTCAGGAATAAGATTCTTCAATGGACAGGCATACCAACTTCTATTGGCATTGCTCCTACAAAAACACTTTCTAAGATTGCTAATCAAATGGCTAAAAAAAATACTCAGGATGGCGTGTTTGATTTGCGGGACTCAGACTTACAAGAACATATTATGTCTGATTTACCTATAGAGGAGTTATGGGGTATATCGCATAACTGGGGTAAGAAACTGAGATCTTTAGGTATATCTACAGCGCTTCAACTAAGAGATACAGATCCGAAGTTTATCCAGAAAAATTTAAGTGTGGTAGTAGAAAGAATAATATATGAACTTCAAGGATTATCTTGTCTTAATTTAGAGAAACAATCTCCTAAAAAATCTATCATGACTTCTAAGTCTTTTGGTATTTCACTTAATGAATTAGAACCAATAGAGCAAGCATTATCAACTTATGGGGTACGAGCTTGTGAGAAATTGCGCCAACAAAAAAGTAAAACTAAAGGTATATATGTTTTTTTGCAAACAAGTCCTTTTAGAGAAAATCAGTCTCAATATCGGAATAGTTTAACATTTGTATTTGATTTACCAACATCAGATACAGCTGTTATTATTCGTACTGCTAAAAGATTGTTAAAACAGATCTATAAAAATGGATATCATTATAATAAGTGTGGAATTATGTTATTTGATCTGGTTTCAGAAGATTATCAGCAAGGCCATTTTTTCACAATTCAGGACCCATTACGAGATAGGTTGATGGCAACAATCGATATTATTAATAAATCTATGGGACCAGAAACAATATTTTATGCGGCACAAGGTGTTAAACATGATTGGAAGATGCGTCGTAATAAACTTTCTCCACGATATACGACTAACTGGGAAGAACTTGTAAAAGTATACTGATAGCTAATTTACAATTGCTAAATCATTTTCTATAACTATTTTCATACCTCTTACTGTAAGATTGAATGGAAATGATAGTGATAAATGGGTCGATGCGTTTTATAATTACATAAATAACAGATTCGCTTAATAATATATTAGGGGGAAATATGAATAATGAAGAATATAAACAAAAACTAACACCAACTCAATATGAGGTCACTCGAAATAAAGCAACTGAACCTCCTTTTACGGGGGAATATTTACAGAACAAAGAAAATGGTACTTATATTTGCGTTTGTTGCGCAACGCCATTATTTTCTTCTGAAACAAAATATGATTCAGGATCAGGTTGGCCAAGCTTTTGGGAGGCAATTGATTCCACTCAAATAACCGAAGAAACTGATGAATCCTATGGAATGGTTAGAGTGGAAATAACATGCTCCAAGTGTGATGCTCATCTAGGACACTTATTTCCAGATGGGCCAGCTCCTACTGGTTTACGATATTGTATTAATTCTGTCTCTCTAGATTTTAAAAATACAACTGGGTAGATTTAACCTTCAGGTCCGTCCCATTTGTATTTTGTTGGACGACCTTGTTTTCCATATTCAGTTTTGTTTTCTTCAGGATTTGCTGTAGTTTTTTTATTTTTGGAAGAAACGATATCATCCTCTTTTTCAGCCTGATTTTGATTTAGTTTTTTATTTTCTTTCATGGTATGATTTCCTTTATATTAATATATCATAAGGAGCTTAAGGATAGTAATAATATGACTATTTATGATCCAAAATTCTGGAGATGGCAGGTCGAAGAAAGACTTACTGTTTTAAAACAAGAATTAAATGTGATGGGTCTTGATGGCCCTACCAAACAAGATTTACAAAAGCGTATCACTATGCTTGAGAATGAGTTAAAACAAATTGATAAAGAGGATGAAGAACACGGAACTCAATGGTATGATGAAGAGACAGGTTCCGCTGCTGACATGTAACTTTTTTATAAGGTGATAAATTATGACAAATATAATAGATAAATTTGATAAAATAACAAAAACTGCTTCCAGAAGTTTAGGTTTTAGAATAACTAAGAATGAAGATATCAATCCATCTTGTATCTTAATTATTTCTATCCAATCAATTACAAAACAATCAGCAAATTCATTAAAAAAAATTAATCCAGATGCGATTATTATCTATACTGAAAATTTACCTAAGACGAAAATACAGTTATTGAAAGATTTCTCTTGGGGGATAAATATTAATTCTTTGACCCTGGACACTGCTGAAAAAAATCTAAAAAAAGAACCTGACTTTATAATGTTTAGAATTGAAAACACATCAGTGGAACCATTAGAAGAAGGTGGTGTAGGTAGATTTTTATATGTAGAAAATGATATTCCAGAACTCCAAGTACGCTATTTAGAAGATCTACCAATAGATGTTGTAGTAACCACATTGCCAAATGAACCTAATGTTTCTCTAAATTCGTTACTCATTTTAGCAAATATTAGAAGTTATATTACCAAATATTTTTTTATTGAATGCAGCAAAGTTTTATCAATAAGAGAATTACAAGAATTAAGAGATATAGGAGTAGATGGATTTATTTTTGATGAATCTATTGGTATAAATAAAGTCTTAGAATTAAGAGAAAACATTAATAAACTACGAGATAAAAAACCTAAATCTAGCCAAAAAGATAAAGAACGAGTTTCTTTTGCTGGAGAAAGCGTAGATGTAGAAGATGACGATGACGATGACGATGATTTTTAATATTGATAATTTTACTAGAAATGGGGGCTACCATGGATAAAATAGCAATAATTGGGCTAGGCCTAATAGGTGGGTCTATGGGGCTTGCATTAAAATCTGGTAAGCGATCAGATATAGAAATCTCGGGCTACGATCAAGATAGTACAGTTGGTAATAAAGCAAAAAAAATTGGTGCAATTGATAAATCAGTTTGGAATTTACCTAATGCGGTCAAAGAAGCAAAAATTGTAATTATAACAACACCTGTTTTGTCGGTTAGACAAATAATGGAAGATATATCACCATATTTATTACCAGGAACCATTGTTACTGATACTGGAAGCACAAAAAGAGTGATAATGGAATGGGCTGAAGAATATTTACCTGAGGGTGTTAATTTTGTTGGAGGGCACCCTATGGCAGGGCGTGAATCTTCTGGTATAAATAGTGCTGATGGGACCTTATTTAAAGGGTCTCGATATGTTGTTATACCAGGTATGAAAACTGACCAAAAAGCTGTTGATTCTATTATTTCGATGATTGAATATATAGGCGCAAATCCGTATTTTATGGATCCGCAAGAACATGATAGTTATGTAGGGGCAGTCAGTCATTTACCAATGATATTATCTAAGGCGCTTATACTAGCTACTAGTAAAAGTCCTTCTTGGAGAGAAATTGCAAAACTTGCCTCATCTGGTTATCGTGATATTTCAAGATTAGCATCGGGAAACCCAATTATGCATTTAGATATTGCTTTAACAAATAAAGATTCAATTACGTATTGGATTGATCGAGCCACAGAGGAACTTCAAAGAATTAAAATATTAATCGAAAATACAGAACAAGAAGATCTTGATAAAAAAGAACAATCAATTGACGAATTATTGGATATATTTATGGAAGCACTTCAATCACGAGAAAGTTGGCTTTATAGATATGAAGCAGGAGAAGACTTTGATGATTTAGGAACTAATCCAAATCAACCAGATCTTCCAACTTCGAGTGATCAAATAGCTGATATGTTATTTGGCGGAAGATTGAGAGAACGATACCAGCAAATGTTTGAAATCCAATCAAAACGATTCGTAGATAATCAGAAGAAAAACCGACATTGGAGTAAATGATATGGAGATGATTGTCGACCAATCTTCTCAAATACAAGGAGAATTAAATTTACCTGGAGATAAATCAATATCTCATAGGTCAGTTATATTTAATTCAATTGCTAATGGAATTGCTAAAGTCACTAATATTTCTCTTGGACAAGATTGTAATTCAACAATCGATATAATGAGAAGTATGGGTGTAGAAGTTGATATTAAACAAAATGATTTATCAACAATAGAAATAAAAGGAGTTGGAAGAACAGGTTTGTTAGAACCAGAAATAGTGTTAGATGCTGGAAATTCAGGAACTACGATGAGGCTAATTTCAGGTTTGTTGTCTGCTCAACCTTTTTTTACTGTATTAACTGGAGATAAATCTCTTAGATCAAGACCTATGGGCAGGATTATTACACCACTACAGTTAATGGGAGCAAATATACACGGAAGAGAAAGTAATACAAAAGCTCCTTTTGCCATCCAAGGATCAGAATTAAAAGGTATAGAATATACAATGCCGGTAGCAAGCGCTCAATTAAAATCCTGCTTAATATTAGCCGCAATAAATAGCACTGGTGAAACTGTTTTGCATCAACCAGCTCTTTCTAGAGATCATACTGAGAAAATGTTAGATAATATGGGAGTTCAAATTCAAAATGATGGACTTAGCTTATCTATACAACCATTCACTGGTGAATTTATTAGTACTGATGTGAATGTACCAGCTGATATAAGTTCTGCTGCTTATTGGATTGTTGCAGGCTTGTGCCATAATCAAGGTAAAGTTACATTGAAAAATGTAGGAATCAATCCGACTCGTTCAGGTATATTAGATGTAATGTCTGCGATGGGTGGTAAGATATCTATTGAAAATTCTAAAGTAGTTGCTGGAGAAGATGTTGGTGATATTGTTGTTGAATCGAGTGAATTACAAGGTATCGAAATTGGAGGAGATATTATTCCGAGACTAATAGACGAAATACCTATAATTGCCTTAGCAGCTTGCTTTGCAAAGGGGCAGACAATAATTCGGGACGCTGGTGATGCAAGAAACAAAGAAAGTGATCGTATATCAATTACAGTAAGTGAATTATCAAAATTTGGGGCAATTATTCAAGAACTTGAAGATGGAATTATCATTAATGGAGTTGGTAGTTTAAATGGAACAATTTGTGAATCATTTAACGACCATCGTATAGCAATGACGGAAGCAATCGCAGCCATTTTATCAAAGGGTAAAACTACGATAAGAAATAGCGATTGTGTCGCTATTTCTTATCCTTTATTTTGGGAAGACCTTGACTACTTAATCAGAGAAAATAAAAATGCCTGATACAAAGCTTTTTGTCATTTCAGGCCCTTCTGGTGTTGGTAAAGATACAATTATTAGTCATTTAAAATCACGAGATAAAGGGTGGTTTTTTTTAATTACTGCTACAACTCGGATCATTAGAGACGGGGAAAGAGATGGTAAAGATTATCTATTCCTGACAGATCAACAATTTCAAGCTATGCTGGAAAGAAACCAATTTATCGAAAATGCTGAAGTTTATGGGAATAAGTATGGTGTTCCTGCTTCTCAAATTGATATAGCAAAACAATCACTTCGACAGGCTATATTAAAGATAGATGTACAAGGGGCTTTGACAATTAAATCAAAATTCGATGATGCTATTTTGATTTTTGTTAAACCAGCAAACATGGATCAGTTAAATTCACGTTTAACAAATCGTGCTTCGGAAAATATATCTGAACAAGAAGATAGGATAGCAAAAGCTTCACATGAAATGGAACAAATAGAACATTTTGACTATATAGTAACTAATAATGATGATCAAATTGTAGAATCAGTAGATTTAATTGATAAAATTATCTCTTCTTATTCAACTAAGTGATATTATGCAAATTTGGAGGGAATATGGCAATTGATAAAGAAACAGTTGAATATGTATCAAGATTAGCAAAAATTAGACTCAACGAAAAAGAACTTGCTGAATACACAAATCAATTAGATGCTATTTTGAACCATATTAAGCTATTAGAAAGCGTTGATACAAAAAATATAGAACCTCAGTATGGAATTTTACAAACAGTTATGCGTGAAGATAAAATCGCTGATTCTTTAGAGCATTCTCAAGTATTACAGAATGCACCTGATGTGGAAGATGGATATATAAAAGTTAAACCTATATTAGAATAATTTAATTTACTGAAAGAACCAAACATATGAGTTTAGAATTACAAAATCTGTCTATAAAAAATGCCAGAAAACTTCTTGATGATGGAACTATTTCAGCAAAAGAATTAACTCAGTTATATTTAGATCGTATAGAAAGTACTGATAAGACCATCAATAGTTATGTGACGATTGATGGTGAAAAGGCTCTTGATCAGGCTGAAATTGCGGATAAGATTATTAAATCTGGGAAAGCATCCTATTTAACCGGAATTCCTTTACAAATAAAAGATAATTTGTGTACTAAAGATACATTAACTACATGTTCTTCTAAAATGTTAGAGAATTTTATACCACCTTACGATGCAACTGTTGTAAAAAAACTTAGAAATGAGAGTGCAGTTTTTCTTGGGAAAGGTAATCTAGATGAATTTGCTATGGGATCGTCTACAGAAAATTCCGCATTTAATACCACAAAAAATCCTTGGGACATAACAAAAGTTCCTGGTGGGAGTAGTGGGGGGCCTGCGGCGGCAGTTGCTGCTTCGCAAGCAATAGCATCCCTTGGATCTGACACGGGTGGATCTATAAGGCAGCCTGCATCACTTTGTGGTGTTGTGGGATTTAAGCCAACGTATGGTCTTGTAAGTAGATATGGGCTTATTGCATTTGCATCTTCTCTAGATCAAATTGGCCCGATTACTAAAGACGTAACTGACTGCTCTATACTCCTAAATTCTATAGTTGGAAATGACCCCTATGATTCAACTTCATTAGTATATGAAGCACCAGATTATTATAAAAATTTATCTGATAATGTTGCTAATTTAAAAATAGGTGTTCCTAAAGAATATTTTGTACCAGGAATAGACAGTAAAGTTAGAGACTCTGTTGAAATTGCTATAGCTCAATTAGAATCCCTAGGAGCAAAAGTAGATAGAGAAGTATCACTACCTTCTAGTGAATTAGCTCTTGCAGTTTATTATATTATTGCACCTTCTGAATGTTCATCTAACTTAGCAAGGTTTGATGGCGTTAAATATGGATTTAGGTTTAAAGATGGAAATTCTATGTGGGAAGAATTAGAAATTACTCGTCAATTGGGATTTGGAGCTGAAGTTAAGCGACGCATTATGTTAGGGGCATATAGTTTATCAGCTGGTTATTATGATGAGTATTATTTAAAAGCACAGAAAGTAAGAACTGTGATCACAAATGAGTTTGAAGAAGTTTTTAAAAAGTATGATTTACTAGTGACTCCGACATCTCCAACTACTGCATTTGGTATTGGAGAGAAAACGAAAAATCCCCTTCAAATGTATTTAAGCGATGTTTGTACGGTACCAGTAAATATTGCTGGTCTGCCAGCAATATCTGTTCCGTGTGGTTTTTCTGAAGGATTACCTATAGGATTACAAATCATTGGTCCAAAATTTGGTGAACAAAATATATTAAATCTGGCATATGCTTTTGAACAGAGTACAGAATGGCATACATATAATCCAAGAATTGAGTAACTTATGTATATGTTTGTAAAAATTAAATTACAAAATTTTAAGCTATGGAAATCAATTTGGGATGAACAAAAGCCTACTCGAGAGTCATATGGTTGTATAACAGATAAAATATTTCGTAATTCATTATTAGAAAAAGAGATTTTCATACTAACTGAATGGAATAATATTGAAGATGCTCAAGAATTTGGTATGTCAGACGATTTACGAAAATCTTTAGGAAGATCTGGAGGGCTTGGTCGACCAGAGGTTTACTTCATGGATGAAATCTAATAATTCATTTTATTAAATTTGATACCATTTTTCTTTTTTTGTCATGTCCAGAAACATAGTAAGATGTTCTTTGCTTGATGATAGTAATCCTTTAGTCAATAGATTGGCATCTTCTAATGTGGATTTGTCTAAAGTTATTCCATTACTTTCAGATACTAATAATAAGCCTGCTGCTATATCCCAAGGTGAAAGTGAATGGTGGAGAAAAATATCAATTCTTCCTGAAGCTGCATAAGCCATACCCAGTGCAGCAGACCCAAGTACCCTTAAACACTGCATATTAGGAAAAAGGTTTTCTATTAGTTTAAATGCAAGAATTGCTTTGTCATCAATGAGTCCAATATCTAATCCTATGATAAACTCTTTTGGGTTAGTTTTGTGGCTCACCTGCATTGGTTGTCCATTTAATTTGGCACCTTTTTGGGAGCGTGCAAAAAATAGTTCATTCCTTATTGGGTCATAAATTGCGCCAACAATTGGTTGGTATCCTTGAACCAAACCAATTGAGACACAAAAATGGGGTATTCCTGCAGCAAAATTTCTTGTTCCATCAATAGGATCTATTACCCAACGTAATTGATCTGATATTATATTTCCCCCAAATTCTTCTCCAAGTATTTCAACTTCAGGAAAATGTTGTTTTAGTCTTTCTCTAATCAGGGTTTCTGAGGCAAGATCTATATTTGTTACTGGATCAGATGGTCCTTTGTAAGATATTTGTTTTGTTGTATAAAAACCTTCTTTAACTAATTCTCCCGCTTCACATATTATATTAGTTAGTATTTGTTCAATTTCATTGTCATGTATATTATTAAAAATCAATTTTTCTCCTTATATGCATTATCAAACCTAGGTAAAACAATGTATTGTCATATTTATAATTAATTCACCACAAATACAGAATAATATTATTATCAGTAATTATAACAAAATTCAAAATATTTATGTAAATAATCTGTCGTACTTTTACTCGGACAATTAATAATATTACCCTTTCTCAGTATTTTTTTGTTTCTATGATCTCAATATGCTTCTCTTCTCAAAAAACTATTCCTTTAGGAAATCTGACTTTTTGTACATATTCTCTTCCTTTGTACTATAAGCTCATAGCGGTTATTGCATATAGCACATCCCTAAAATCAACGAGAAACATTTTTTCTTGGCAAATTGTAATCTATATCGCAATCTGGATTTGGCACTACTTCTTATTAATATTGTATTATTTCTCATTCAGATTTGTGAATGTTGCACAATAGATAGACAATCCCTCTTGCTATTCGTCGTACTTATATTTAAATGTGCAGTTATAATGCACTATTGTTATAGTGTGGAATATAAACTTATATTTTACAAAGGATCTGATTTAGGTATAACTTTATTATTCATTCAAATAATAATTGCATACTTTTTTCTCTTCCTCTGCTTTCACCATATCATTTCGAGTTTCTATAACATAATATTCAATAAGTTTATTACTAGAATTCATTTCTGGCTTATCAACAAATTCAAAGTACTTTTTATATACTGCCAGACCTGTATTTTACATAAAAAGTTTCTTTTTGAACTGCTCTTCATAAAATATTTGTATTGCCTGATACTAGCAGATTAAATTAGTATCTGAATTGCTATAACAATTAACTTTTTTACCCATCTAAACCAATTGCAAAAAATATTTAATATGATTAAAATGGTGGGAGTTCTTTACGTTTTCTACGACAAATAAGTCCAAAATAAACACATGGAAGTATAAAGAACTGACCAATTAAAAACGAAATCAATAATCCCAATTCAGATGGCCTGGAAAAATCATATATGAAATAAACTGTCAAAATCCAACTAAATAATTCCCCTATTAGATAAAAGCTTTTTCTACTCATTAAAATCTCAATTTCGTAAGTTTTACATCTTGATGTGGTGAAAGTATAAGGATAGCATCTACTAACTTCCAATTATCGATTGTGAGTCTTTTATTTAACTCAAAAGTACCTGATTTAGGTGATTTTATTAATCCGTCATTATTTAAAATCTTGATTCTATTATCAAAGAATCTTTCGAAGATAGAATGGCGTGCTTCTGAACTTTTCCCAAATGATGGAAATACTTCAAACCATCCCTTTCCTAAATATTCAATAACACCTTTTTTTAGTTGTTCTCTAGTCTTATCCCTAGTGCTTCCACTACTGAATTTTAATTGTATTAATATAGACGCATCTACTACTGCCGTCGAAGGTTTATCAGCTTTCTTATTGATTCTTCTAGGATTAAGTATATATTTCTTAATTAGTTGAAATAATGCTTCTCTCTGGGCTACTTCATTCATGACTTTTTTAATTGGTTTCCATTTTTGATTGTCAGATTTATCGACTATATACTTTTGCTGATCAAAGTGTTTATTAATTTCTTTTTCAATGATATTATTGTCAATCCATTGAGTAGAATCATCAATTATTTCAAGCATTGATTTATTTTCTAATGCAGCCATGATTTTAAGACGTTCATGTGCTGCAGAACTAATTCTTAATGTGGCATATGTTTTTTTATCATCCATATTGTCTTCATTTTAACTATGTGTGCAAATAAAAGATACTACAGACCTCAATCATTTTTTTTTAATATATTGTAGAGACTCTTAATATTAAAAAATGCAATACTTCTGAATCACTAAACTTTATAATGGCTTTACTAAAATTTAACAAAAACCTTTATATACTAAAGAATAATCAAATAAGGAGGCTTAGTTTGATAAGAGAATTTCAAGGGAAAAAACCTAAAATTCATCCAACTGCATTTGTAAGTGAATTTGCATATGTTATTGGTGACGTTGAAATAGACGAACTTACCATGATTTTACCTGGTGTAATTATTCGTGGTGATAGTGGAAAAATTAAAATTGGGAAAAGAACTAATATTCAAGATAATAGCGTTGTTCATTCTGATGCTGACTCATGGATAGGTGACGATTCGACAATTGGACATGGTGTTGTTTGGCATGGCAGAATTTTATCTAACAATTGTTTAGTCGGTAATGGGGCAGTTGTAAATGACGGTGTTGAAGTGGGAGAACTTTCAATTATAGCTGCAGGTTCAGTTGTTCTTGAAGAAACAAGAATTCCTGAAAAAACTATCGTTACAGGTATACCAGGAAAACCACGTGGTGAAACTTCTGAAAAGCATCATGAACTCATAAAAAGAACCGCATCTCATTACACTCAACGTGGTAAGAATTATAAAGCTGAAGGTGGATTAGAGGGGTAATTTTAAACCTTTACATAGATTTTGGTTTAGACATACCCATTAAGTCGAGGCATTTTCCAACAATAATTATGAAAGCTTCTATTAATTGTAAACGTGCTTGGGTAATCTCTACAATTTGATTCTCATCAATAACTTTGCAATTTTGATAAAAAAGATGGAATAATGTAGCAAGTTCTAATGAATATTTTGCTAGGTGGTGGGGTTCATAACGGTCTGCTGATATTTGTATTATTTCAGATAATTCCGTGAATTTTTTTATCAAATTTATTTCATGTTCATTACTTAAGAACGCTAATTCAGCTTTTTCTGAATTAATATTTTCTGCTTGTGCAGATTTTAATATAGAGTAAGCTCTTGCATGGGCATATTGAATATAAAACACAGGATTGTCAGACGATTGCTTTTGCGCAAGATCAAGGTCAAAATCCATATGACTATCTGGGGATCTTGATATGAAAAAATACCGACAAGCATCAGAACCAACTTCTTCTACAAGCTGTTTTGTTGTAATAATGGTTCCAGCTCTTTTTGAAGCTCTAACTTTATTGCTACCTTGTTTCAAACTGACTAATTGATATAGAAGAATATTTAGTTTAGAACTTTCAATATCCATAGCTTCCAAGGCAGATTTTAATCGGGATATATGACCGTGATGGTCTGCTCCCCATATATCAATTACTTTGTCATAACTTCTTGTAATAAATTTATTGCGATGATAAGCAATATCTGTTGCGTAATAGGTTGGTTCTAAATTAGTTCGGATTAACACATGGTCTTTTTCTTCTCCGAATCTAGTTGCTCTAAACCATATAGCATTATTTTCTTTGAATGAATGTTGGTTTTTTTTAAAATGATTCATTGTGTCGTTGAACTCACCATTTGTAAAAAGGGACTTTTCAGAAAACCAGGTATCAAATTCAACATTTAGATTTAACAAATCAGACTTAATATTGGAAAGCATTTTTTCTAGAGCAATAGGTTTAATTTCTTTTTCGTTTAATTGAATATTTGGCTTTTCGTTAAATATTTCTTTTGCGATATCTTCTATATATTCTCCCATATAACCATTTTCTGGCATTGGTAAATCTTTCCCAAATAAATTTGAATATTTTGAATAAACAGATTGTACAAATAAATCTATTTGATTTCCTGCATCATTTATATAATATTCTTTGTTGACAATATCTCCAGAAGCTTGAATTAAACTTGCTAAGCTGCTACCTAGAACAGCGCCTCGAGCATGGCCTACATGTAGTGGCCCAGTAGGATTGACACTCACAAATTCTATTTGTACTTTTATTGGATTAGTTTTTGATATATTACCGTATCCATGGCCGAAGTGAAGTATTTCAGGAATTTGTTTTTGTACCCATTGATTACTAAAAGAAAAGTTTATAAATCCAGGTGGTGCTACCCAAATATTTTCAAAAATGAGATCAGCTTTTGCATAATCTATATTTTTTAAAATTGTATTTGCAATTTTTAAAGGGTTTATTTTTATAATTTTGGTTAATTTTAACGGTAAACTTACTGCAAAATCTCCATTTTCTGTATTTTGAGGTCTTTCTACTTCGACTTGATCTATCTCAAATACAGGTAAACTTTTATTTTCATGACAAATGGAAATGCTATTTAATATAAGGTTTGATATGTAATCTCTTATTAACATAATTTTGCTATAAATTATTTAAATATTAATTATATACGAAAATTTATTTTATTGTTTGGTATAATACTTAATCAGAAAAGAAATTTAAATTAGGAGAATACAAATGTTTCGATTTTTAACTGCTGGAGAATCTCATGGTAAAGGATTAACAGTAATAGTTGAAGGATTACCAGCAGGTATCCCTGTTAGTGAAAAATATATTGCTGCAGATATGCTTAGACGAATGGTTGGTTATGGTCGAGGTGGGCGAATGAAAATAGAACGAGATTTTGCTGAAATTTTATCAGGTGTTAGGCATGGTTTAACTATGGGAAGTCCAATAGCAATGTGGATTGAAAATCGAGATTGGTCAACTGGAACTGGCCCAGATGGTGTTAACTGGACTGATGAAATGAGTATTGATCCAACTGAAGTACCGTATGAAAAGCTTACAAAACTTAGACCTGGACATGCTGATACAGCTGGTACGATTAAATACCATCAAGATGATGCAAGAAATATTTTAGAACGATCGAGCGCTAGGGAAAGTGCAGCAAGAGTTGCTGCAGGATCTTTAGCGAAACGATTTTTAGAAGAATTTGATATTGAAGTTCATGCACATGTAACGTGTATTGGAGGAGTTCACTCAAATTATTCTGGTGAGTATAATTGGGATCTATTAGAAGAACCACCATTTCAACAAGAAAATCCAGATGGCTCAAAATTAGCTGCTGTACGATGTTTTGATCCGGAAAAAGCAGCAGAAATGATAGAGACTATTGATCAGGCAAGAACTAATGGGGATAGTGTGGGAGGTATAATTCAAATTATAGCCACTGGATTACCGATAGGTTTAGGAACACATATTCAGTGGGATCAAAAAATAACAACTAAGCTTGCTGGAGCTGTAATGAGTATAAATGCTGTTAAAGGTGTTGAGTTTGGAGCAGGGTTTGATCAGGCTGATTTATTTGGTTCACAGGTTCACGACGTGATACTACCTCGAGATCAATGGGAAAATAATACTAATATTAAAGGGAAAGGATCATGGGCTCGCAAGACAAATAATGCTGGGGGTGTTGAGGGTGGTATGAGTAATGGAGAACCAGTAGTTATCAATGCAATTGTGAAACCTATTGCTACAATAATAAATGGTTTACAAACAGTAGACTTACATACTGGAGAATTCGTTGATAAGGCTCATTTTGAGCGTAGTGACATCACCTTTGTTCCTACATGTGCAGTTATAGGTGAAGCTATGGTTGCATGTGTAATTGCAGAAAGTATGCTTGAAAAATTTGGTGGAGATCACTTAGAAGAAACTAAGCGAAATTATCATTCATATTTAGATACTATAGTCCCATAAACTTAATAGATGATTTGTTCTTCGACCATTTTATCAATTTGATTTTGTTCAATACCTAATAAATCACCCAATATATAATTGTTACTTGACCCAAGTTCTGGAGCTGGTAGTATATTAGTTTCTAATGTATTATTAAAGGTCCAGGGAAGATTAGGTAACTTGATATCCTCAAATTCCTTATGAACATAGTCACTTACAAAACTTCTTTCTAAATGATGTTCATTTTGCACAACTTCTAAACTATCCATTGATGCACCGCACATAATCCCATAAGACTGTAATTTTTTCATGAGATTAAATTTATCAAATTTCTTTGTCCACTGGGATATTTCTTTGGTTAATTTAGCTCTATTCGCAATCCTTAGATTGTTAGTATTAAATTCAGTAATATTAAGTAATTCTGAAAGAGAACAGAACTTATTCCAGTCTTCATTACTTTCTATTACTAATGCAATCCAAGAATCAAATCCTTTACATGGGAAAAGATCATGAATGCCAATGTTTGATTCAATGTTTCCATTTCTTTCAATAATTTTTTCATTCATAAAAAAATTCATCAGAGATTCTTGTAGTAAAGTTGTATTAGCTTCTGCCATAGAGAAGTCAACATATTGACCTAAACCTGTTTGATATCTGCCTGAGAGACAACTAGCAACAAGGAATGTTTGCATCATACCCGTTAAGGGATCTGCCCAGACTCCACCTATCATTGGAGGTTTTTCAGGTATTCCAGTTTGATAACTCCATCCTGTAAAACATTGTAATAAAGTTCCATATGCTACATGGTCTTTATCAGGGCCAGAATGCCCTAGCCCTGATGATGAAACCATTATAAGATTAGGATTATTGTTTTTGATTTCATCATATCCGAGACCAATTCGTTCAATCACACCACTTGCATAATTTTCTACAAGAACATCACTAATAGAGATGAGTTTTTTTGCTATATTTATGCCTTCTTCAGTACGAAGATTTAGGCTGAGGGATTTTTTTGATTGATTGAGAAAATGAAAATTTCCACCCCCACCTACTCTTGTAGGGTCTGGTCTTCGATGGCTTTCTACTTTGATAACCTCGGCACCCATCATTCCAAGCATTCTAGTACAAGTTGGACCAGCAATAATCCAACTAAAATCTATAATTCTAATTCCATCTAACGGCAATTTATTCATTAAAGAGATTCTAGATTGGAATTTGAACATTGTTAAGCAGAAATTAATATCTTTTGTGTTATGTTTTGCATTATTATTCACTATAAAGATAAAAATATCATATAGCTACGAGAATAGGAGAAGGTATTGTGTTAGGACGTTTAAGTAGATTTCCACAAGAACAAAGAAAAGTAATTCGAGGTTGGTGTTTTTATGATTGGGGTAATTCTGCTTTTTCCACAAGCATTATGGTGGCAATTTTACCCCCATATTTCGTTGCTATATTCAAGGAAGCATATCCACAAGGACTAGAATTTGGACCTTTTACATTTACTGCAAGTTCTATATGGGCTTTAGCTATAGCTTTAGCAACAGCAGTAATAGCTTTTTCAAGTCCAATATTAGGAGCAATTTCTGATACTAAAAAAATAAAGAAGAAAATTTTAATTTTATATACAAATGTGGGTTGTGTTGCAACACTTCTTTTATTCTTTTCGGTTTATACCGGTTCTGAGTGGGCCTGGTTATTGATGTGTGCAACATTGGCAAATGCTGGGTTTCTGGGAGCATGGGTTTTTTATAATGCATTACTTCCTAAAATTGTTTCAGAGGAATCAATAGATTATGTTAGTAGCCTTGGGTTTGCTTATGGATATATAGGAGGAGGTTTGCTTCTTGCTATACATTTGGTTGCTATAATTTCTTTTGATTCATCTGACTTAGCAATTAGATTATCTATGGCATCTGTTTCAATATGGTGGTTTGTTTTTGCATTAATTACTTTTAAAAATGTTCCTGAACCAGAAGTGGATTCAGCAATTGAATCTGAAATGACTGTTAGGGATGCTTTTAAACAAGTTGTTGGAACATTAAAAAAAGTTTCCCAATTTCGAATGGTATTTTTATATCTTATCTCCTATTTAATTTTCAATGATGCTATACAAACAATTATTGGTGTTGCTGGAGCATTTGGCCCTGATGTTCTAGGAGTTACTTTACAAATAAATATGGTAACAATTTTGATCATTCAGTTTATAGCAGCCCCTGGTGCAATGGCTTTTAGCATATTAGCGAACAAAATCGGGTCTCAAAAAGCACTACTTATAGCCTTACTAGGATGGGCATTTATTGTGGTAATTGCTTTAGGTTTTGCCCCTTTAACTCCAGAAAAACAAGCTGATTTTGATATCCAAATACAAAATGTTGACCAAGAGGTATATCAAATTGTTACTATTCCAAGTTCTATAGAAAAACCTACAGAAGCTTTTGGTATGTTAGAAAATTACAAAATCGGTGATCAAATTGATTTTCCTACTGTTCGAGAGATAAAGAAAATTGTTATAGAAGAAAAATTATCTCCATATTCTATATACATTATTGGTGGAGAATTAGCTGGTTCTGATATAGGTCCTGCACATAGGTCTATTTTAAATGATACCCTTGCTGCATGGCCTCGTTTAATGAGGGATATATTATGGGAACCTTTCGGTATAAGTGTTTCTTTGCAGTGGATATTTTTAGGAATATTTGTTGGTTTTGTAATGGGCGGTAGCCAAGCGTTAGCGAGGAGTTTATTTGCAGTAATTATTCCAAAAAATCAATCAGGTGAGTTCTTTGGGTTTTTTGGATTTGTTGGAAGGTTTTCAGCTATGATTGGACCAATTTTATATGGAATTATTGCAGGACTGGTAGATCCAAGATTTGGTGTATTTTCTTTGTTAGTTATTTTATTAATAGGAACAATTATGCTTTGGAGAATAAATTTAGATACTGCTCTTAGTAAATATTAATTTTCCTTGACCCAATCGATTATTTCTTTAGCATGTCCTTCAGGACTTACTTGTGGCCAAATATTGGATATATATCCATTTTCATCAATTGCAAAAGTAGTTCTAATTATACCTACAATTATTTTACCTTGTCGTTCACGTTCACCCCATGCTCCATAAGTTTTAGCAAGTTCTGAACCAGGATCTGCCAATAGAGGAAAGTTTAAATCAAATTTATCAGTAAATTGTTTGTGAGACTCTTCATCATCTGGACTGACACCAAGTACAGTGACATTTAGATTTTGCAATTCCTCATTAGAGTCTCTAAATTCACAAGCTTCTATTGTGCAACCAGGGGTATCATCTTTTGGATAGAAATAAAGAATAGTTTTATTTCCCATTAAGGATTCAAGGGAAATGTTTGACCCGTTAGTTGATTTTAATTTAAAATCAGGTGCTTTATCTCCTAAATTTAATACCATATCAAACTCCATTCGACACTTAATTATATTGAGCTAACTGCCTTTTTGATTTCATCAAAATCTGGTTGTTCTGGAGGAGCAACTGCAACTTTATATCGTATTGTACCTTCAGAATCTAAAACAAAAACTGCTCTCATTGAAGTGGTGTATCCAGGCATTCCAGCGAAGTCGTTTACTGCTATACCATAGTCTTCAATAGTTTTTCTTGAATAGTCGCTGAGAAAAGGAAAATTTAGACTATTTTCCTTTACAAATGCATTTTGGGCAAAAAATGAATCTACACTTATTCCATAAACTTGTGCACCTAAATTGTTATAATCTGAAAGAGCATCTCTGAATGTGCAGGCTTCTTGTTGGCAACCACCTGTAAAAGCTCCTGGAAAAAACGCTAACACTGTGGTTTTACCTTTTATATCTGCTATTGTAACTGGTTTTCGTTCATTATCTACTAAAGTTAATTCTGGGGCTGATTGACCTACTTCTGCTGCCATGGTTTCTCCTCGTTTGAGTGCATTAATAAATTGTCTTACATTTTATAGTTTTAGCATTGTAACAAATTATGTTTTTTCTTTCTAGGCTTTTTATACGACTAACTTCGTTATACAATTAAAGTCAATTAAGGTATTTATATTAAGAATTATTGGAGTATCGTTGTGAATGAATTAATGAGTGAAATGAATTCTCTGGGGCAATCCTTATGGTTAGATAACTTAAGCCGCGATATTATAGAATCAGGTGAATTACAATCCTTGATAAGCTTAGGAATTACTGGGATTACATCTAACCCGAGTATATTTGAGAATTCTCTGGTAAGTGATTCATATGATCGTCATATCGCTAAACTATCAGAAAAGAACGATACAATGAAAGTTTATGAAGATTTGGTTTGCAAAGATATAAGTGATGCTGCAGATATTTTGCGCCCCATATTTAATAAAACTAATGGTGAAGACGGTTATGTATCATTAGAAGTAAGCCCTCTAATTGGTTATGATACAGATGCTACAATAATTGAGGCAAAACATCTTTTTACAATTCTTAATAAACCTAACGTACTTATTAAGGTTCCTGCAACTAATGAGGGTATAATAGCTATAGAAGAACTTATTTATGCTGGAGTAAATATAAATGTTACTTTGATATTTTCGATTGAACAATATACACATGTTCAAAGTGCATATATTAAAGGTATAAAAAGGCGATTAGAACAAGGATATGATGTAAGTCAGATATATTCTGTGGCATCTTTTTTTATAAGTAGAATAGACACTGCCGCTGACGCATTAATTGTAAATCAGCAGTCTCAAAGTAGGGATCTTTTAGGACAAATTGCTATTGCTAATGCCAAAATTGCATATAATGAATTTGAAAAAGCTTTTAACTCTCAAGAATTTATTAGTTATAAAAATCAAGGGGCCAGAGTACAAAGATTATTATGGGGAAGCACAAGTTCAAAAAACCCCAACTATAGTGATTTAAAATATGTGAATTCTTTAATTGGTGATTTTACTATTAATACTTTACCGCAAATTACTTTCGAGGCTTTTATTGATCATGGTAAAGCGGATAATACAATTCAAATGAATCTTGATGAATCTTTCAATTATATTAAACAGTTATCAAATTTAGGTGTAAAACTTGATGAAATAACTAATAAGTTATTAGTAGACGGTGTACAACAATTCGCAAATTCATTCACTAACTTACTGACCGCATTAGAAACAAAGATTGGTTCTAAAACACAGGAAAGCAAATAATTACTATTTCCCCAGTTATCTTTACTTAGAACGTAACGGACAAATAAGAAAGAGTTTATAAATTGCCAAGAATTTCTTCATTATGTTGCCCAAGAGTAGGAGCGGGGCCTTTAATTTCGAGGGTGGCATTAGATAATTTGTAAGGGAAACTTGTGTAAGGTAATGCACCAGCTATAGGATGGTAAATTTCTTGATAAAATTCTCTACTGTTTAATTGTTTTGATTTAAATAAATCAGCAGCAGTATTTACTGGAAATGCTGGTACATGTGCGTCTTGGCATAATCGATAGATGTCTTCTTTTTTTCTGGAGCAAGTCCATTCTGACAATAATTTTTCTAGATTTACCCAGTTAGTTTGCCTAGATTTTCTAGTATTATATTCAGGGCTTGTTGACCATTTAGGATTATCTATTATATTGAGCCATGCTTCCCATTGATGATCTTCTCTTGGTGAAATCGTGATATAGCCGTCATTTGTTGGAAGCATAGCAACAATAGCTCCAACTTTTCTGTCGCTTGCTTTCCTAGATTGTCGTTTTTTTGAAAAAGCTGCATCAGCTATGGGGCCTTGTGGCATCATTGTAATTGATTCTAGTTTTGAAATATCTATATGTGTTCCTTGATTAGATTGTAATTGGCTAAATACAGATATCATTGTTGCTGTTGCAGCAGATAAACCCGAAACAAATTCTGATTGATGTCCTCCTGCTCTAATTGGGGGCTCTTCATTAGGATTTTCAACAGAAGAAGCAATAATATGAGCATAACTACTCATATGGAAAAGTACTAAATCATTCGCTTTGTAATCTTTATATGGGCCAGTTAGCCCAAATGGAGTAATAGTGGTAGTTATTAATCGAGGATACATTGTTGCAAGTTTTTCATAATTGAATTCAAAATTTGAATTTACTTTATATGATTGATCTTCTATTAAAACATCTGCTGATTTTAACAAATCAAAAAGTATTTCTATGTCACTATTATTATTAAAATCTAAAGTAATACCTTGTTTGCTTGTGTTTAAAGATAAGAAAAGTCCACTTTTTTCAGGATTAGCAATATCATTTGGGAAAGGACCAATTTGCCTAGATATATCCCCATCTTGAGGTTCGATTTTAATTACACTGGCTCCCAAATCTGCCATCAATTTAGAAGTAAAAGGAGCAGCAATATATTGGCCTATTTCTATGATTTTTAAATTTTCTAATAATTTCGGGCTGTTACTCAAATATTTATTGTCCTTTAAATTCTGGTTTCCTTTTTTCTGAAAAAGCAAGTCGTCCTTCAGCATGATCTTCAGATTGTCTGGCAAATACTTGTGCAATTCCTTGATAATCAAATGCTGTATCTAAGTCTTTATTCCAACCTTTGTATATTGCTGATTTTGTTAACCCAATAGATTTTGTAGGTCCATTAGCTAGCCTTTTTGCAAAAGCCAAGGTTTCTTCTTCTAATTTATTGTCATCAACAACTTTATTAATCAATCCAAGTCTTTCAGCACGTTCAGCATTTATTGAATCCCCAGTAAATGCTAATTCTAAGGCCAATCCAATACCAATATGATAATGTAATTGGTTAGCACCTGTTGCTTGAGCCCATTTTATAAATGGAATTGCCATGTCTAATGTTTCTGATGCGATCCGTATATCTGCTCCCATTGCTAAATTAAATCCACCCCCATGCGCATGTCCCCGTAAACTTCCAATTATTGGTTTAGCTAACCTTCTCATAGCATTTACAACTAATGTCCATCGATTTGCTCCAAAGGTATAATGCTTTACTTCATCAGGGCCAGTTTCTCTGGGGAATTTATCATTTTCCATCCCTTTAAGGTCATCACCTGCACAAAATGAACGTCCTGTCCCTGTGAGGATAATACAACGTACACTATCATCCATTTCACAATCGTATAGTGCTTCTAGGAATTCAGAACCAAGTTCGATATTTATTGCATTGAGTCGTTCAGGCCTATTTAGGGTTATAGTGGCGATTGATTCAGACTTTTCTAATAGTATGGTATTATATTTTTTAGACATATCACTCCTATCGATTCTAAACTTTTGTAACTTTAGCATAATTTCATAGTATTTCGAACATGTAAATGCAAAAAAACAACACATACATCCTAAGTTTTAATTGAAAAGATAGTGTTGGTTTATATTTAGATTTATTTATTAGCCTTTTAGTTAAATTGTCTATTCTTTCTAGTTCTGGCTAAATATGGAGTAACAGAATCGACTTTTATCGACAATGTTACAATCTTGTCGATAAAAGTCGATTCCGAATGATTGTTGATGTTTTGCCGCAGTGTAATTATCTCTGTATCGACAATTACATTCTTTTATAATTTAGACATATCAGTGCGTTTATTTTCTGCAATATAGTTTCATTTTATGGCTGAAATCCTTAATATTGATTTCATGTGCTATATAAACCTTTTGAATTTGTTTCCGATTTTCCATTTTTTTTTTATTCTATCTTAAGTAATAAATATATTTATTCCGTCTATATATAGGAGGGTTTATGAATACTGAATATATTCATGTTGAGGAAAACGATGGTGTCTTATTTATTAAAATGGATGACCCTAAAACGCGTAATGCATTGGGTTCAGAAATGTCTGATGAAATTAATGAACAATTAGATAGACTTGAATCTGATCCTGAACTTCGTGTATTAGTCTTAACTGGCGAAGATCCCGCTTTTTGTTCTGGTGCTAATGTTCGTAATTTTAATAAGAGTATTGAAGAACGAGAAAAACAAGCTAAAGATCAAAATGGAGTGGAAGATTCTGTATCCGCCTGGGAACGAATGGAAGCTGTTTGGGCTAATAAATCGGAAGAACGTGATCGATTGCGTTTTTTGCCCTTAAGAATACATAATTTACAAAAACCATCCATTGCCATGGTGAATGGGTATGCAATGGGTATAGGAATGGGTATGGCTATATCTTGTGACATAAGAATTGCTTCAGATAAAGGTAGTTTTTCAGAAGCATTTATCAGAAATGGTTTAATTCCAGCTGACGGTTCTTGCTGGCAGTTACCCCGTATGATTGGGCTTGGGAATACCTTGTTATTACAATATTTAGGAGATCTTATACCTGCTGAAAAAGCATATCAATTAGGTCTCGTAAATGAATTAGTTGATCACGATAAATTATTAGATACAACAATGCAGCTTGCTAAAAGAATTGCACAAGGTCCAACATACTCAATGTCTTTAATTAAATATTTAGTCCACAAATCGTTATATACAAATTTAGAAGATAGTTTAAAAGTAGCATCTGTTGCACAAAATATTGCTAGATCAACTGAAGATCATAAAGAGGGTGTAAAAGCATTTTTAGAAAAAAGAAAGCCGAATTTTAAAGGTCGTTAATTTCCCTGTGAATATATCAACTTATTCTAATTTAAATAAGTTGATAAAAAGTTTTCTATTAATCCTGTAGAAAATCTTTTATATGAATTTGTTACTTAATTCCTTGAGTTTATCTACAGTTTCTATTGGAGGCCCGAGTGTTCCAGGTAATTTTTCTGTTTTTGTTTTGATGCCATGGTAGTCACTACCACCACAAGGTATTAATTCATATTTTATTGCAATCGTTCTTAGTTTATTAATAGTACTTGAATCATAGTTTGCATAAAAAACTTCTAAACCTTTTAGACCTATTTCTATTAAACTTGGTAATATTTGTTCTAGATTACGTATATGCCCAGGGTGTGCTAGAACAGGTATGCCATCAAATTGTTGTATAATTTCGATTGCTTCTTTTGCATTTAATCTCAAACGTTCTACATAAGCTTGGCCATTTCTTCCAATATATTTTTCAAAAGCTTCTTGGAATGTTTTTATTAATTTTCTTTCAAGAAGAGCTTTTGCTATGTGTGGTCTTCCAATTGATCCATCCCCTGCAAGTTCTTTCACACGATCCCATTCAATATCTAAGCCAAGTGAATTAATTTTATTCACCATCAATTTGGCTCGTTGAACTCGGTTATTACGGCAATCAGTAAGTATTTTCTGAAAATCTTTGTTTTTATAATCAATGAAATACCCTAGAACATGGATTTCTCCATCATCTGTGTCAGTATTAAGTTCTATTCCTGGAATAATTGTTAAACCAGTATTAGATGCTGCATTTATTCCTTCATCAATGCCATCTGTACAATCATGATCAGTTATAGATATAACTTTCAAGTTGTTTTTAATAGCAAGTTGAACTAATTTATCTGGTGTGAGATTACCATCAGAGTAAGTCGTATGGAGATGTAAATCTACATTCACCATATATTAATTAATCCTTTCGTAAGGTAAAAGAATTATGTTGCAATCTCGACGTTACGGGTTTCTCTAATCACCGTGACTTTTATTTGTCCTGGGTAAGCTAATGTATCTTGTATTTTGTTTGCTACGTCTCTGGCTAATTTTGCAGCTGATAAATCATCTACTGTTTCAGGCTGAACAACTATACGTATTTCTCTACCAGCTTGTATGGCAAAACTACGTTCAATTCCAGGAAATTCATTAGCTACAGCTTCAAGCGCTTCTAATCGTTTAACATAATGCTCTAGTGTGTCTTTTCTAGAACCTGGCCTTGCTGCACTAACTGCGTCAGCTGCTGCTACTATAAAAGCCTCTATTGATCCAATGTCTTCATCATGGTGTTCCATGATTGCGCGCCATATAGGCTCGGAAATACCGTGTTTTTGCGCAACCTCTGCACCTATTTCTGCATGAGTTCCTTCAACTTCATGGGTCAAAGCTTTGCCAATATCATGTAACAGTCCACCAGCTTTTGCAATTTCAATATTTGCACCAAGTTCTCCTGCTATCATTCCTGCAATATTGGATACCTCAATACTATGTTGTAAAATATTTTCACCATAGCTGTAACGATATTTTAATCGGCCAATAAGGCGAATTAATTCAGAGTTTATACCTCGGACTCTTGTTTCGAAAACTGCCCTTTCGCCTTCTTGCCATATAGTCTCATCAATTTCTATTTGAGCTTTTGCAACAATATCTTCTATACGGGCAGGATGAATCCGTCCATCAGCAACTAAGTTTGTTAATGCAATTTTTGCAACTTCTCTTCTTATTGGGTCAAAACAGGAAACACTCACAGCTTCAGGAGTGTCGTCTATGATTAAGTCTACACCTGTTGCTGCTTCAATAGCACGGATATTTCTGCCTTCTCTACCAATCAAACGACCCTTCATTTCATCATTTGGTAGTTTAACTGTAGAGGTACTGTTTTCTGATACCACGTCTGAAGCCAATCTGTGTATAGCTAAAGTTAATACACGTTTAGCTTGATTATTAGCTTCACTTTTAAATTCGTTTTCTAAATCTCTATAGCGCTTTGCTAATTCAAATTTAATGTCTTCTTCAGCTTTTTTCATTAAAGCATTTTGAGCATCGGAGATCGATACACCAGCAATTATTTCAAGTTGCTTTACTTCTTTTTCTTTAATCTCCTCTAATTCAGCTCTTGATTGAGAAAGCAAATCTTGCTTTTTCTCTAATTCAGCTTCTATTTGGCGATGACGTTTTTGTGCCCCTTCATTTTTTTGGGAAATTTGTTCTTCCCTTTGGTTTAATCGTTTTTCTGTGCGATTAAGATCTGAACGTCTATCACGTAATTCTTTTTCGGATGTACTGCGAAGGTTTAATGCCTCTTCTTTTGCTTGAAGAACAATTTTTCGTTTGTTTTCTTCAGCTTCTTCAATGACACCAAATGCTTTTAAACGAGCATGCGTTACACCTCTACGATTCAATATGAACTGAACCATTGCTGCTAATGCTATTCCAATTACTAAAGCCGAGAAGACGGTTATTAATGTTTCCATAAGTCCGTCCTTTCGATTTAAAGGTTCTGTAAATCTCAACGAAACCTTTAAATAAATGTAAACTTCTATGCTGACACTGTCAAGTCTGAGAGCAATAAACAGATATATTCTTGAAGTATTAAATGCTACACTATTTCACAATAATAAAAGGAAAATTTTTATATATGAATACAAAATCTCTTGATAATTTTGATAATAATATATTAGAACCCCCAGAATGTTTTGATAAATTCAGGTTTATTATTGATAAAGGATTATTTGATACTTTGTATTCATTCAATACTAATTTGAATCAAACTATGGGTTATCATTTAGGGTTCAATGACGAAAAAGGGGAGATGTTAGATAAAAGATCCTCGGGAAAATCCTTAAGACCAACTTTGAGTTTGCTTGTTTGTAAATCTTTATCTAATGATTATCTACCAGTTCTAAATTCTGCTTTAGCATTAGAATTAATCCATAATTTTTCTCTTATTCATGATGATATACAAGATAAAGATACCGAACGAAGGCATAAAAAAACTGTATGGTCAATTTGGGGTGAGCCAAAAGCATTATGGATAGGAAACACTATGCGTGCACTTGCAGACTACGTACAGTCAAACATAGAGATTGATTTCTCTATTGTTTTAAAAGCATCTGAACTCTTGACTCAGGCATCAATGGAAATGATTGAAGGTCAATTCATGGATGTGCAATTTGAAAACAGAGTGAATGTAACTTCTGATGAATATTTATTAATGATTTCTAAAAAAACAGGTGCTCTTATTCGATGTTCAGCAGAATTAGGTGCTTTGCATTCATTAAAAAATGAAAAAATTGTTTCAATATTTAAAGAATTTGGAGTTCATCTAGGTAGAGCTTTCCAAATCCGTGATGATATTTTAGGTATATGGGGAGATACCAAAATAACAGGCAAACCTGTAGGAAGTGATATTCTAAGAAAGAAAAAAACTTATCCGATTTTATTAGCATTAGACAAAGCTCAAAATTCTAATAATAAAGAATTACATCACTTAATGTTTGGAACAAATATTTCTGCTGTTGAAATGGAAAAAATTATATCAATTATGAGCGATTATAAAATTTTGGAACAATCTCAAGAAGTTATTGAATATCATTCTGATTTGGCATTAAATTGCATACATTCTATTAAAAATTCGTTGTCTGAATGGGGCTACAATCAATTGTGTCAACTAACATATTATTTAGCGTATAGAGAATCATAATTAAAAAAGGTGGCACATCCTGAAGCATAATCAAATAACAGATGTGGCTTTTCAATATTGTGAATCTTTAGTGAAAAGTAATTATGAAAACTTTTTTATTGGAACATTATTTCTGCCTAAAAAAAGTATTAGACATTTTCATTCAATTTATGCTTATTGTCGAATGATTGATGACTTTGGAGATGAAATTTCAGGCGATTCAAGCAATTATCTGAATTATGTTGAAGATCAATTAGATTTATGCTATCAAGGCAAACCTGATTCATTGATATTCCATGCTTTATATGAAACTGTTTCCACATTTAATATCCCACAAAAATTGTTTTATGAATTAATTCAAGCTAATAGAATAGATCAACAAGTTAATCGGTATAATTCTATTATTGATCTTTTAAATTATTGTGAAAAATCGGCTAATCCAGTTGGCCAACTTGTACTCTATGTATTGGGATTTACTGAAGATGATTGTTTTAAGTTTTCAAATCTCACCTGTATTGGGTTACAGTTAACTAATTTTTGGCAAGATATCCAAGAAGATTACAATCTTAAAAAACGAATTTATCTTCCTAAAGATGATATGGAATACTTTGAATACAGTGAGGAGGATTTGAAGAATCACCGATACAATCAAAATTTTATTCGTTTAATGGAGTTTCAAATTGATCGAACTTTTAATTATTTTTACGAAGGTATTAAATTATTAGAATATGTAAATGGTAGGTCTCGAATAGAAGTTGCAATGTTTAATCTTGGGGGTTTAGCAATTTTGGAAAAGATAAAGAAAAGGAAGTACAATGTATTTTTGGGTCGACCAAAACTTAATCGTTGGAATAAGTTGATTATCTTGTTTAGATCTTTATTAATTTCAAATAGATTAGGATATAAATTATTTGGATATTTTAAGAGAGAATGATAAAAAACTCAAATCTGCTTTTGACTTTTGTGCTCAAATTACAAAAGCAGAAGCTAGGAATTTTTATTATGCATTTATAACTTTGCCGAAAACAAAAAAAAGAGCTATTTATACAGCTTATGCTTTTTGTAGAAGGTGTGATGATGCTGTTGATAACGATGAGTCTGTAAAAGAAAAAATACGATTATTAAACGATCTAGAATCAAGCTTAAAATCTGGATTAAATAATGACCAAATAGATTTAGTTAATCCTATTATTCTTGCCACGTGCGCTATCATTAAAGAGTTTCAAATTCCTGAGCAATATTTTTTTGATGTCATAGACGGAGTTAGAATGGATATAGATTTTAAACCCTTTGACACTTTTGTTGATGTGAAAAAATATTGCTATAAAGTTGCAAGTGTTATTGGATTAATCTGTATAAAGATATTTGGATATACTGATCCAAAAGCAGTAGAATTTGCAATAGATTTCGGCTTAGCAATGCAACTCACCAATATCCTTAGAGATATAGTAGAGGATATGTCAGAAGATCGATGTTATTTAGCAGTTACTGAGTTAAATAGCTATCAGTACTCTATACAGGATTTTTCAAGCGCTTTATATAATTCTAATTTTAAAGAATTGATGAAATTTCAAGTTAATAGAGCGCGTCAATTTTTTGTTTCTGGGTCTTCGTTATTTCCTTTAATTGATCCAGATTCACGTATTTGTTTAGTAATTTTATCAAAAATATATAATAAGATTCTTAACAAGATTGAAAATTCCAATTACAATATTTTCTTTTCTAATTATAAATTGACTAGATTTGAAAAATTATCAATTATGGGATCTACATGGTTAAAATACAAAATAACTCCGAATTAGTTAATTCTTCTGCACTAATTATTGGTGGGGGAATAGCAGGTATTTTTAGTGCTGTTCTATTACAAGAAAAAGGTTATAAAGTGTCACTAATTGAGAGACGAAAGTTTTTAGGTGGCCGTACATATTCTACCCGAAAAACGAAATCTGCTATTGATAATGGACAGCATTTACTTATGGGTTGTTATGATAAATTATTGAATCTCCTTACTAAGATCGGAAGTATTCAAAAAGTTAATTTCCAAGATGAGTTTTATGTGAAAATCATTGCCAAAAATGGAAAAACTGGAATTATTAAAGATAGTAAATATTTGCCAAATGGTATGATGTTATTACTTTCGTTATTGAAATATCCATATATTAGTTTTCAAGAAAAACTACGGGTAATATTGATTCTACTTAAAATTAAATTTATTAATAGAAACAATGAAAAGTTCCAAGGTATATCATTTTTTGAATGGTTGAAACATAATGGCCAATCAGATAGATCGATCAATAGTTTCTGGAACCTTGTAATCCTACCCACATTAAATGATCATGTTAAAGACGTCAGTGCTGATATGGGACTTATGGTTTTTCAAGAATCAATTCTAAAGGGTAATAAATATGCGAAACTGGGATTCCCTATATATACTTTAGATGATATTGTTGCTGATCCCTCAAGAAAATACATAGAAGAAAATGGTGGTAACATTTATTTAGGGAAGGCAGTTGAAAAACTACTTTATAAAGATAATAAAGTTATTGGGGTGTCCTTAAAAGATGGCTCAAATATATTAGCTGACATCGTTATAACTGCAATACCGCCTAATGCCCTGTATGAAATTCTACCGAAACAACTACTTGCCATTGATTTTTTTACAAATTTACTACAAATTAAATATGCTTCAATTGTAAATATTTATCTCTGGCTTAATAAGAAAATAATGAAAGATATTTTTGTAAATATTATAGATAGTCCTTTACAATGGATTTTTAATAAATCATCAATAAATGATACTAATCAATTATTAAACATATCGATTAGTAGTGGAGAGGAATTATTGTCAAAATCTAAAAATGAAATAATTGATCTGGTTTCACAAGAGTTACAAGAAATTTTCCCTGAATTTCAATTAGAGTTTATTGAAAAATTTAAAATAATCAAAGAAAGAAAAGCAACTTTTAGATGTTCTCCTAATAGTCAGAAATATCGCTTGACTAATAATACTCCTGTCGATAATTTGTATATTGTAGGTGATTGGGTAGATACTGGATGGCCCTCGACAATGGAAAGTGCAGCACTAAGTGCATATAATGCAATTCATTTGGTAACACCTGTGAATAAATAATAATTGTATCTATTTCTCAAGGAGAATACTATGAAACCTAAAGAATGGGATTTGTCAGGCAAAAATGCTCTTATAACTGTAGGAGGAAATATTATTGGACCTTCTGCTATTGCTGCTTTACAAGAATCGGGTGCAAATGTTGCTGTTCTTAATTTCGAATCTCAGTATACCCACGATGAATATATGGAGTATTTTGTTGAGAGGAATAATCGAGATTCATTAATTTCCGTACTAGATCAAATTGAAAATAAATTAGGAACTATTGATATTTTAGTCAATTCATCACAAACAGTATTTGGTAAACCAATTTTGGATGTTACTGATATTGAATTAGATTTTTTATTAGATGCAAATATACGAAATACCTTTTTAGTTTTGCAAGAAGTAGGAAAAAAAATGTTAAGTAATGGATATGGTAGGATTATTAATCTTATATCAGCTGTTTCTCAAAGAGGTTTGAAAGACGCAGTTTTATATTCGGGTACCCAGGCAGCAATTGCACAAATGACAAAATCGCTTTCTCTCGAATGGTCTTTAGAAAATATTAGGATTAATTCAATTGCTCTGGGATGGTTTGATGGTGAAGTGACAACTGATTCTCAAATACAAGATCTAATTAAATATATTCCACTAAGGCGATTAGGTGAGTTGGATGAAATTGGCCCATTATTAGTTTATTTAGCATCAGAATACAGCGATTTTATAACAGGTCAGACACTTTTTATCGATGGTGGGGCTGCTTCGCATGCATAGTTTATTGGATAAATATTAGAACGACTAATAGTCCAAATGTTATCAAACTTACTAAACTTATTCGTGAGATTTCATGTTTGTAGTTGAAGTTGTTTTTAGTATTTACGACAGGTGTGTGTTTTTTAGGCTTAGGTATGTCCGATTGTTTTTCGGTAGACAACTCTGTTTTATCAGAAATAGAAGTCTGGGTTTCAGAAACTGATTGATTTTTACCAGGTCCAACATTTGGTATCTTAATTCGATTTTTTTTAATTTTATTTTTTGGTTTATTTGCCATTTTATTCGTTATTTAAAATTAGTTTAATTCAATTAGATTTACTTTATATAACTATAGAATAATCAAGATGTTTGTCAACAACAAAACTATTATCGTTGTAAAGATTTATCATAAATCTCAATAAGTTTATTGTCATTAACATGTGTGTAAATCTGAGTAGTTGATATATTTGAATGACCTAATAGATCCTGAACATTTTTAAGGCTTGCTCCGCCTTCAAGTAAATGTGTGGCAAAGCTATGCCTTAGTGTATGTGGTGAAAATGATTTTAGACTTGTTGATTTACCAATATCTTTTGTTAATAACCAAACAGACTGCCTGGTTAGATTTGATCCTTTAGAATTTACAAAAACTGATTGCATATTAGTTACTTTTTTACTGACAAGTTTTGGTCTTACAAATTTTATATAATTTGATAAAAGATTAGCAATTGATGGGTATATCGGTATTATTCTTTGTTTTGATCCTTTACCCGTACAACGTAAATACTGTTGTTCAATACTAATGTCATTTAAATTTAGTGATATCAATTCAGAAACTCTCATTCCTGTTGCATATAATAATTCTATCATTGTTAAGTTTCTAATACCTAAATATGTCACATCTCTTTTTAAGTAATCTAATATTGTGATGATATTTTTTACAGTTAGAGTATGGGGAATGGGTGAGCTTTTCTTTGGTGTTTGAATATTTTTTGTAATATTCTCTAATATAATTCCTTCCTCTTCAAGATAGCTAACAAATGACTTAACTGATGCAATCTTTCTTGAAATAGTTGCTGTAGCGTATTGTTTTATTTTCATAGATTTTATAAAGTGATTCAAATTCTCACGTGTTATGATTTCAATAAAATTTATTGATCCACTATTTTTATTTATAGTTGTCAAAAATTGGTTTAAATCATTTTTATAAGCTGAAGTTGTATTTGTTGATAGACCTAAATCAATCATAATATATTGGAGAAACTGCTCTATTGTGCTATTCATACTAAATTCCAATTGAGTTTAATATTTTCATAGTACCATGAGGATATAAACTATGGAATCAAACACTTTTGAGTATTTGTTGACACAATTAGATAACACTTTTAAAATTCTTTCTTTGGAGGTAAATATTATGACAATAGGAATAGATCCATTTATATTTCGCGATCCTATAGTACTAAGTTGGCATGGATTCTTTACTTTTGTAGGTGTTGGCTTGGCTATTTATTTAGTAGATCGTTGGTCTTCTAAAGAAGATATCGATACAGATGTGATTTATTCTGTGGCTTTATGGGTAATTATTGGTGGTATCTTAGGTGCGAGATTAGTTCACGTTATTGACCGTTGGGATTACTACCAAGATAACTTAACTCAGATATTTCAAGTATGGCGAGGGGGAATTGCTATTTATGGTGCATTGATTTTTGGCACACTTGCCGGTCTATTTGATATTTTCATTCGCAAACATCTTGGTTTTGTATACAAAGGGCAAAAACAAGTTTGGCTAAAAAACCTTGTAGGTGAAAAATATTCTAAAAGGTATTTACAAGGCGATATGTATGCAAAGTTTAAAGATCTCTCAGCTGGAAAATTCTTAGATCTTGTTGCTCCCGCGATAGCTTTAGGTCAAACATTTGGACGTTTAGGTGATGTAATAAATGGTGAACATATAGGTAGAAAAACAGATTTAGCTTGGGGAGCGATATATTCACATCCTGATAGCGGCTCTTTTGTATATCATGGCCTAAATACTAGCCACCCAGTAATTATTTATGAAATGATTTTAACGTTGTTTGCGTTTATTGTTATTTGGAATCTGAGAGGTCGATTAGGTCCTCCAGGTATGATTTTTTTATCATACGCAATAATATATTCTATCGGTCGCTTTTTTATACAATTTATGAGACTTGATTCAGTTTGGTTTGCAGGTTTGCAGGAAGCGCATATAATTTCATTATTGGTTTTAATAATTGCAGTTCCTATTTTAGCTTTAAAAGCTAACTGGAACAAAAGGATGAGTTAGTATTACTGTGCTTAATGTCTTGAATGTTTAAACTCATTCCTCCATTCATATTGTTTTGTCTTAATGAAAATGAGTAAACTATATCTACCTTGTCTCCAACTTCATAAGGTACCATCATATTATTGGAAGCAAAAGAGTCCCAGATAAAATTATTTGACTTGAGTTGTATTAAGGCAGCTTTATTACGTGAACCATATAATCGTTTTTTTTGTATAGTAAGGTTTTCACTTACAAAAAGTGGTTCTGGGTTTTTCACACCGAATGGACGAAACTTTTTAATAATTTCAAGAATTTTGTTTGGCAATTTATCTAATTCAAGTTTGCAATCAATCTTCAAACTGTTATTAGTATCATTTAGATTGTTTTTATTAAAAAACTCTTTACTTAATTCTTGTATAGTCTTTTTAAACAAAGGGATTTTGGAGTTTTCTATAGTAAATCCAGCAGCTTGTGCATGGCCTCCAAATTTCTCAAATCCTCCAATGATGAAGCCGGTTTGTTCAAGAATGTTAGCAAGGTCAAACTTTTCAATACTTCTTCCACTAGCTCTGCTGTAATCTATTCCTTCACTTATGACAATTGCAGGTTTATTAAAACGTCCTGCTATTCTATTAGCTAATAAGCCCATAACACCATAATGAAAAGAAGGATCTTGGGCTATATATATTGAGCCTGGCTCTAAAACAGCAAGAGCTATCTTTAAACCCTTTTGTGTTTCTTCTCGTCTAAGTAGATTAATATCTTCTATTTGTTTTGCTTTTTCTACAGCTTCGCCAAATTCATTTGTAGTTAGAATGTCATAACTAAGTTTTCCGTCTCCCATACGCCCAGTAGCATTAAGTCGAGGGTTAATATTCCACGATAGGTCTCGCACATTGAGATTAGTATTTTTTTTACCAGAGGCTAGAGACAATGCTTTTATACCCATAAGTGGATTTTTGCCCATAGATTCTAGTCCATAATTTACAATCCCTCTATTTTCATTAATTAAAGACCCTACATCAGCTACAGTACCTAAAGTTGCTAATGAGTAGAGGTCGTCAAGTATTGATTGATCTAAATTGAGTTTATCTATAATTCCTTCGGCAAGTTTTAAAGCTAAACCTGCTCCTGTAAGTCCCTTAAAAGGATAGGAAGAGTTGGGTAGTTGAGGGTTAATAATAGCAATTGCATTTGGTAGGGCATCAAATGTTAGATGATGGTCAGTAACAATTACAGAAATTCCTAAATCATTTGCATAATTAATTTCATCTACTGCAGTAGTTCCAGTATCTACTGTAATAATAAGTTCTACAGAGAGTTTTTTCAACATATCAATTGCTTCTACATTCAAACCATGACCTTCAGTAAACCTATTGGGTATGTGAGGGATAATAGAGACACCAGCTGCTTTAAAAGTCCTACCTAAAATAGCTGTTGCACTAATACCATCAACGTCAAAATCTCCAAATACACATATTTTTTTATTATTTTGAATAACATTAATTATGTAGTCTATAGCGCTATCAATATTTGGCAGTAATGAATATTGATTAATTGAGTCTTTAGGATTCAAAAATGATTTGATTTCTGCCAATGTTTTTACGTCACGATTAAACAAAAGTTGTTGAAGAAATATTGAATATTCTTCTGAAGGTAAAGTTACCTCGTTAGAGATAATATTATGGATCTCCCATGTATACTTAGAGGTTTCTGATTTATTAGACAATATTTAATCAGCTATCTTTTTAAATATTAGCGATGAATTATGTCCTCCAAATCCCAACGAGTTAGACATAACATTATTAATATCTTTTTGGGCTGAGTTATTAGGTGTAAAGTCTAAATCACATTCTGGGTCTGGGTTAGTTAAATTAATAGTAGGCGGGATTAATCCTTTTTGTATTGATAAAATACTAAAAGCTGCTTCTAATGCAGCTCCTGCTCCTAAAAGGTGTCCAGTCATAGATTTTGTAGAACTAATTGGTACACCATATGCTGAATTCTTATAAACTTTTTTAATTGCCAAAGTTTCAAACTTATCATTTAAAGGTGTTGAGGTTCCATGAGCATTTATATAATCGATTTCAGCTGGTTCTAGGCTTGCTTGATCTAAAGCTCTTTGCATAGCTTCTGTCGCTCCTTTGCCCTCAGGGTGAGGTTGTGTGACATGAAAAGCATCTGAGGTTGCAGCATATCCAACAAGTTCAGCTAAGGGAACAGCGTCTCTTTTTATAACACTTTCTTCACTTTCTAAAATTAAAACACTTGAGCCTTCCCCCATCACAAAACCATCCCTATTTATATCAAAAGGTCTACTTGCTAATTCAGGATTATCATTATTCCTAGAAAGGGCATGGCTTGCATTAAATCCAGCTACAGCTAAAGGGCATATTGGGGCTTCTGCACCACCAGCTATTACTATTTCTGCTTCATTATTATTAATAAGTTTCCATGCATTTCCAATAGCTTCAGCACCGCTTGAACAAGATGAAACTACACAAAAATTTGGGCCTTGGGTACCAAAAGCCATAGAAATCTGTGCTGAAGCCATATCAGGTAACATCATAGGGATTAAAAAAGGACTAATTTTTTTTGGCCCTTGTTTATTTAAAATAGTTGCTTGAGCATCTAAGGTACTAATACCTCCAATACCACTCGCGATTATTACAGCAACTTTTTTCAAATCAGTATTTTCTAAATTTATATTGGATTGCCATAATGCCTCTTGAGCTGCTGTCATAGCAAATTGTGAGAATCGATCTAATTGCCGTGCTTTTTTCTTATCCATAAAGTCATTTGGGTCAAAATCTTTAACTTCACACGCGATTTTTGTATGAAATTCTGTTGTATCAAAGTGTTCTATAGTTCGCGCGCCTGATTTACCATTAACCAAATTATGCCAGGTGCTGGCTGTATCAAGTCCGAGAGGGGTTATCATACCTATTCCTGTTATAAATACTCGTTTGATCATAATTACCTCCTAACCAATGTAATATAATAAGGATATCATTAACCTTTCTCAAGCAATATGTTATTCTATTTTTACTTTAATGATAAACTTTTGCATTATTTATGTTTATTGACTGAATAATAATTGAATGGTAGATTTATTTGTATTTGTGGTGAGTGTAGCCAAGAGGCCTAAGGCGCTAGTTTGTGGCACTAGAGATCGAGGGTTCGAATCCCTTCACTCACCCCATATCTTCTTGAAGTTTCAATGAAAGATAATTTTGAAATTTGTTTTCATAATTAGTATCTTTTTCAAAAATTCCTCTTTTAGCTATAGTAGTTGTTATACTATTCCTTTGTTTTACCCCTCTTTGAATCATACAATAGTGTCTTGCTTGAATCACTATTATTACTCCTAAAGGTTCTAAATATGTGTGAATAGATTCTGCTATTTGATTTGTTAGGCGTTCTTGTATTTGTAATCGTTGACTATATAATTCGACTACTCTGGAAAGCTTGGATAAGCCTACTACTTTTCTTGTTTTTGGGTTAGGTATATAACCAATATGAGCTAATCCTTTAAAAGGAGCGATATGATGCTCACAAAGAGAAGAAAATTCTATTTTATCTACTATAACCATATCATCTGAAAATTCAGGATAGATACTTTCAGGAAGTTCGAATATAGTTTTCAGATGTTCTTTAGCATTAAAATGTGAACCTTCAGTTTGAGTAATCAATGAATCAGCCCATCTGGTAGGTGTGTCTTTTAAACCATCTCTACTTGGGTCTTCTCCCAGTTCAATAAGAACTTCCTTTAGTAATTCAGAAAGTTTATTAATATTATGTTGCTTTGCCATATTTATTATTGCGTTAATTTATCCATTTAACAAAGCGATACCTACTGCGCCTGGACCTGCATGTGCTCCAATTGCTGGGCCACATTGTGAAATAATAACATCACTTATGTTTGTTATTTCTTGTATATTATTTGCAACTTCTAAAGCTTCTTGTTTATTAGTGGTATAGAGTACAGCCACTCTTAATAGATTAGTTTTTTGTATTAATATTTCCTGAAGATATTTCATTCCTGCCTGTTTACTTCTAGTTTTTTTGACTCCTGCAACAGCCCCATTATTTAAAGTGAGAATTGGTCGTAATTTTAACAAATTCCCAACAAAAGCTTGGGCTTTTCCTATCCTTCCGCCTCTTTTCAGGTATTCTATTGTATCTAATAAAATATATATGTTGGAATTAGTGAGCGATTCGCGAGTTTTTTGAACTATTTCTTCTAAAGATTTTTCTTCTTGAGCTAAATTTGCTGCTTCTATAACAACTAGGCCAAGAGCTGTAGAGGCCAGTTGTGAATCAATAACCTCAATTTTCCTATCTTCTAAAGTTTTTTTGGCTTGCATGGCTGAATTATAAGTTCCACTAAGCTTCTCTGAGACATGTATAGATAAAATATCTGAATCTACTGGAATGGAGTTATAAATTTCAAGAAATTGATTTGGTGTGGGTTGGGAAGTTGTTGGAAAAATTTCCGAACTGGTAAGTCTTTTATAAAATTCTTCGGCTTTTATTTCTACACCATCTAAGTAAGTATCTACACCAAAATTTACGCTACATGGAACTACGTAAATATTCAGCTTTTCAATTATTTCAATTGGTATATCACATGTGCTATCTGTCACTATTACGGTACTCATAAAAATATCCTTAATTTATTCTATAGAAATTATTAAATCATAAATGTTTTGGTTTCCTCTAACAAAATCATATTCATTTTGTGAAAAATTGTTATTTACCAATAACCTTACTTCATCTTCTGCTTTTTTGTTGATATTTAACCCAAAGTAGATAGTTATCATATTCTCTGGTGTAGGTTTTGTCTGTTGTAATGTACTATTGATAATATTGGATAATGATTGTTCTGATGCAATTATTTCACCATCAACAATACTTACGTACTCATTTTTTATCACATTAACATTGTTTATTGTTATATCTTTCGTAGCTTTGGTAATTTCACAAGTAGTTACACTATTCATGGATTCCAGCATATTCTTTTTATTTTCTTGATGAGAAAGTGATTTATCAAAGCTTAAATTTCACAAGTAGTTACATTATTCATGGATTCCAGCATATTCTTTTTGTTTTCTTGATGAGAAAGTGATTTATCAAAGCTTAGCATTCCACTAATTCCAGCCGGTATTGATGTTGTTGGGATAACTATAACATTCAATTCTGATAAATTTGCTGCCTGTTGTACAACCCCGATTATATTTTTATTATTTGGGAATACAAAGATATTGTCTGCATCGCACTCATTAATAGCTTTTAAGATTTCTTTAGTACTAGGGTTTTTTGTTTGCCCTCCAGAAATGATATTAGTTGCACCAAGCTCTTTAAAAATATCAATAAACCCTTCTCCATCAACTATTGCTATAACTCCATTTTTAATATGGGTATGTCTAGTACTAGTATTACTGGAAACATCTTGAAAGAATTCAGCTTTTTGTTCATCCATGTTTTGTATATTTATATCCGAAATAGTCCCAATCTTATTAGCTAATTTGATTATATGGTTTGGATTTTCTGAATGAACATGAATCCTAAAGAGTTTATTTGCATCAACTATCACTACTGAAGATGCAAGTTTTGAAAATTGATTTTCTAAATCAGGTTTACTTACAGTAGGGTGGTTAATAATAAATTGTATACAATTTCCAAATTCTTCATCGTTAATTTCATAGATGAAATTTTCTGCAATTATTGAGTTTTCTACATGAATTTTTACAGGAGGTGTTTTATGAGTTCCATTAAAATAGGATTTCATACCATCCATGATAGCTACTATACCCAGACCTCCTGCATCAACAACTTTAGCTTGCTTCAGTATAGGTAATAATTCAGGAGTTTTATCAAGTGCTTCTTTTGCAGAATTACAAGCTGATTCCCAAATATCGTTTATATTTTCTGATAAATTAGTATACGTAGAGTATGCACCTTCATAAGCATATTTAATCACAGTTAACATTGTTCCTTCAACAGGGTTGCTAACAGATTCATACGAAAATTCCATTCCTTGTTTTAAAGCATTTACTACTTGAGTTGAGTTTAGCACCTCATTATTATAGAGCGCAGTTGCCCATCCTCTGAGAAATTGAGACAAAATTACGCCACTATTACCCCTCGCTCCCATAAGAGCTCCATGAGACATATATTCAGCTATTTTCCCTGCATTATTTTCAGATTGGTTTTCAAATGCTGTTTTAGCAGATTTCATTGTTAAAACCATATTTGTTCCAGTATCTCCATCAGGAACAGGAAATACATTTAAAGAATTTATGGTATCTATATTTGCTAACAAAGAGTTATAGCCAGATTCAAATAGGTCTTTGAGTTCCTGTCCATTTAAATCACCATTCGATTTTTTTATATTACTAGCCATATTGGTTATTGTTCGTTATAATTATTATTCTTACTGAATTACAGGAAAATTCTACTCAATGTCAAAGTAAGAGTCAAAGAGGTTTTACGTGGCTAAATGTGAATATTGTACTAAAACGCCTCAATTTGGGCATAATGTGAGTCACTCTAAGCGAGCAACTAATAAAAAGTGGCTTCCAAACATTCAAACTTTTCGTGTTCAAGTTAATGGGATGCGTAAGAAAGTTAAGCTTTGTACTCAATGTATAAGAACATATCATAAGTCTGGTGTGGTTGGATTAGTTTAACGAATTAAACTATAGAAGTATTCCAGAGCTTGTCCAATAAAATATTAAGTATGATCCAGCTAAAATCATAATAGTGCTAGATGCATATTGGAACCATTTAGTGAATTTAGTCATATGTTTCAATATTGAATTTTCTAGTGATGCTACTACCAAAGTTGTTATACTGATCACAAATCCCATTCCAAGACTATATAAAACAAATTGTTTTGCTATATCTGTAAGGTTATTATTTGTCAGAGATACTCCAATTACAGCAAGAAATATCGGTAAAGTACAACTAATTGAAGCGATAGCATAGCTCATCCCAAACAACAAATAATTGATAAATTTAGGATATTTTGTATTTCTTGGATCTCCAAACTTTGCAGCTATAACTACTGGCCAATTTAGGTAAATCTTAGTGTCATTATTTAGTGAAATTATTCCTATAAATATAAAAATTACACCTATAGTTATTGTTATAAAGGAAGTTAATTCTTGGATTATTGATCTGGCGCCAAAACTTATCGAAAAGCCAATTGTTGCAAAAATAATAATAAATCCCAAAGTTACAAATAAGGCAATTTGGATGAGGTGAAAATAGTTTGTTTCTTGAATATCTTGACCATGGTTATTTTCATTTAATATTAAACCTAAGTAGGTTGGAAGAAGTATAAAACCACATGGGTTTACAGCGGCACTCATACCAGCGAGAAAAGCAAGACCAAGTGGAAGAAATGAACCTAGTTGATTGATTATTGTTGATAGCTGTGTAGATACGGCTATAATAAGATTAATGGGTAAGAAACTCGTTGATGTTTTTGTTTCTTCTGCATTGAGTCCAATTATTATAATAATTATTATAATAATTATAGTTATTATAATTGGAGGTATTAATTTAATGATATCTTTTGATCCCATTATACTATTTTTTAATCATTTGTTTAATGGTTAAAAGAGTTTTTTTAAATTATGGATAGAGTCACTAACAGTTGCATTAGAGTTATAAACTGCAGAACCTGCAACTAAAATATTAGCTCCTGCTGTCACTGCAGATTTAATACTTGTTGTATTTATTCCACCATCGACCTCTATATCAGTTTTTATTCCAAGTTTAGTAATTTGCTTTCTCAAATTTTCAATCTTACTTAATGTTTTAGGGATGAAACTTTGTCCAGGGAAACCCGGATTAACGGACATTATAACTATTTGGTCTAATTCCTCAATTACATCTGATATATTATTTATCGGTGTTCCAGGATTGAGAGCAATTCCAACACTGACGTTGTTTAATTTGATCATTTCAATAATTCTGTGTAAATGTGTACATGCTTCAAAATGAACAGAAATAATATCTGCGCCGGCATCAATGAATAAAGGGATTTGTTTTTCTGGCTCAGCTACCATCATATGTATATCAAGTGGGAGATTTGTCCAACGGCGTATAGCGGTTACCATCTCAGATCCAAATGTTATATTAGGTACAAATCTTCCATCCATAATATCTACATGAATCATATCAGCTCCTGATTCAGTTGCTAATGCAACTTCTTCTCCTAGTTTGGAAAAATCAGCAGATAAAATTGATGGTGCTATTTTAATATCTTTTATATTCATTTATCTTGGTTTGGTTGATTATTTTTGCCTCTTTTATAGCATTCTGGACTTGGTTTTTTGCAGTGCCGCCAAGAACATTTCTTTGATTTATTGAATTATTTAGATCTATATTGAAAACATTTTCATCAAACTCAGGTGAAAATTTTTTATACTCTTCTAATGATAACTCTTTAAGTGATTTATTTAAACTATTTGCATGATCGACTATTAAATACATAGCTTCATGTGCATTTCTAAAAGGAACACCTTTCTTTACTAGATAATCAGCCATATCTGTTGCAAGCATTGCATTATCTTCTGCAGATTTGAGCATGATATATTTATTATAGATTGATGATTCTAATATGCCGTTTATTACACGTAAAGTATTTTGTAAAGACTCAACTGTGTCAAATAACCCTTCTTTATCTTCTTGTAGATCTCGGTTATAAGTTAGAGGTAGCCCTTTTAAGGTTGTCAGGAGGCTCATGAGGTTGCCATAAACTCTTCCAGTTTTACCTCTAGAAATTTCAGCGAAATCTGGATTTCGTTTTTGTGGCATCATGCTACTACCAGTAGTAAATCGTTTGTCTAGAGTAATGAAATTAAATTCTTGAGTCGACCAAGTAATTATTTCTTCACAGATGCGTGAAATATGTGACATTGTTGTAGCAGAATTAAATAAAAACTCCAATATATAGTCTCGATCTGAAATGCTATCCATTGAATTTGTACTAACGCTTGAAAATCCAAGTTCATTTGCAATAAACTCTCTATCAATAGGGTACGGGACTCCCGCTAATGCTCCACTTCCTAAAGGCATCACATCGGTACTAAGATAAGTGTTTTCAAATCTTATTACATCTCGTGAGAACATATTATAGTATGCCATCAGATGATGGCTGAGTAATACTGGTTGAGCTCTTTGCATATGGGTGTAACCCGGTAAAACTACATCAATATTTTCTTCAGCACGAGTGATTATTGTTGTTTGTAATTCCAATAAAATTTTAATTGTATCTATGATGGTTCCCTTTAAATATAATCGCATATCTAGGGCTATTTGATCATTTCGTGACCTTGCTGTGTGGAGTAAAATTTTAATTGTATCTATGATGGTTCCCTTTAAATATAATCGCATATCTAGGGCTATTTGATCATTTCGTGACCTGGCTGTGTGGAGTTTGCCGGCAACCTCACCAATTAATTCTTTTAGTCGTGATTCAATGTTCATATGAATATCTTCTAATTCATATCTCCAATTAAACTCATTTGAATCGATTTCTTTTTCTATTTGCATTAAGCCTGAGCATATATTGTTAGAATCATCTACAGAAATTATATTTTGTTTCGCTAACATTTTTGCATGAGCTATAGAACCTTTAATATCTTGTCTAAAAAGTTTTTTATCATAACTGATAGATTCTGTAAATTTTTGAAAAATTTCATTGTCGGAATTATTTATATTTGTGTGGTACATTTGTTTACTTTCCTCGAGAAAAATATGCTCGTAATCTGTGGGAATTAATATGGATAAATCCTGTGGAATCTGTACTATCAAATCCTCCATGAGTTTCCATACTTACCATTTGTTCATTATATAATGAGTTTTTGGAAAAACGTGAATTGATAATAACGTTACCTTTATATAATGTAGCATTTACTGTACCAGAAACGTTTTTTTGCGATTCACTAAAAAGTGATTGTAACAGTTCCATTTCGGGAGAATACCAAAATCCATAATATATTAATTCTGAATACCGTGGAATTAAAGAATCTCTTAAATGCATTGCTTCTCTATCCATAGTGAGACCTTCTATATCTCGGTGTGTTTTTTGTAATACAGTTGCAGCAGGTGTTTCGTAAACTCCGCGTGACTTAAGTCCTACTAATCTATTTTCTACAATATCTTCTCTACCTATCCCATTTAATCCAGCTAATTCATTAAGATATATAAATAAATCTAAAGAATCTGTTTTGGTGATATTTTCTGTAATATTTGTTAGTTTAATTGGTATACCATCAGAATATTCTATTACAATTTCAGTTTCTTTATTAGGAGCATTTTGAGGAGAAGTAGTTAAGTTAAACATATCATCTCGAGGTTTTCTATTCGGATCTTCTAATTCGCCAGCTTCATAACTTATGTGCATTAAATTCGCATCACTACTCCACGGTCTGCTTTTTGTCTGTTCTACTTCAATTTTATATTTAGCAGCATATTCTATAAGATCAGATCTTCCTTGAAATTCTTCTAAAAACTCAGGATCTCTCCAAGGTGAATATATTCCGAATTCAGGACCTAACGCACTAAATGTGAATTCAAATCTAGCTTGATCATTACCTTTACCTGTTGCACCATGAGATAACAATTGAGCCTTTTCTTTTTTCCCGATTTCTACTTGAGCTTTTGCGGTTAATGGTCTTGCTAAAGATGTTCCGAGCAAATACCTACCTTCATATATAGCATTAGCTTTAACAGATTCAAAAATAAAATTTTCAACGAATTCTTTTCTTAAATCTGGAATATAACTTAACAGATTCAAAAATAAAATTTTCAACGAATTCTTTTCTTAAATCTGGAATATAACTTTGCTTAGCCCCTATACTTGACGCTCGACTTTTAATTAGTTCGTAATCATCACCTTGGCCCAAATTTGCTGTGTAAGTCACAACTTCATACCCTTTTTGTATAAGCCAGTGTAAAATAACAGATGTATCTAACCCCCCGCTATAAGCTAAGATAACCTTTTGTGATGATCCCATATTACTTCTTTCCTTTTGCCAGGATCGTTTTAATACCATCAACTATCAAATCTACAGCTTTGTCCATTTCTTCTTTATTAACTGTAAGTGGTGGCATAAGTCTTATAGCATTAGGTCTTACAGGATTTAATAGTAATCCTAATTCATTACATATAGACACAAGTTCTGGAGCTATGTCTTCAGTGAATTCCACAGCAATTAACAATCCTTTTCCTCTAATATCGTTGATATTAGGTAGAGAGTCAGTTGCCTTTTCTAAAAGATCTTTCAAATATTCACCACTATCTTTTGCCTCAGCTGCAATATTGTTTTCAATAGCAAACTTAACTGCTCCAAATGCTGCGGCACAAGTCAAGGCATTTCCTCCGAATGTTGATCCATGATCCCCGGGTTCTAGAACAGCCGCATTATTTTTCGCAAGAAAGGCACCTATTGGTACACCTCCGCCTAAACCTTTAGCTAAAGTTATAACATCTGGCTCAACATCGAATTGTTCGTAACCGAATAGTGTTCCAGTTCTCCCTATACCTGTTTGTACTTCATCAAGGATAAGTAACAAGTTGTTACTTTCACACCATTGTTTAATATTTTTGAAATAATTTTTATCAGGTATATTTACTCCACCTTCTCCTTGTATAGGTTCGAGCATAACTGCACAGGTATTATCATTTGTGGCCTGTTTTATTGCATCTACGTTATTATATTCAACGTTGGTAAATCCTTCATAGAGTGGTTGCCAATTGGCCTGGTAATGCGGTTGACCTGTGGCAGATATCATCGCCATTGTTCTACCGTGAAAAGAGTTAAGAGCGGTGATGACGCCATATGCACCATTTTTATTAATTTTCCCATACTTACGGGCTAATTTGACCGCACCTTCGTTAGCTTCTGCTCCACTGTTAGCAAAAAACACGCGATCTAAGCAACTATTTTCAACTAGTATTTGTGCAAGTTGAACTTGAGGTATTGTAAAGAATTGATTAGACGTTTGTAATAATGTTTCTGCTTGGTTTTTTATTGCATCAACTATTGCCGGATGACAATGTCCGAGATTGTTAACCGCCCAGCCAGAAGTAAAGTCAAGATATTCCTTATTATTATCATCCCAAACTTTGGTGCCTTGTCCCTTAACTATTGTAATTGGTTGTCTTCTAACTACTTGCATATAATATTGTTTTTCTAAATCTTGCCATAAAGACATATGCTACCTCCTACTAGTGTTCCCAAATTTGTCTTAGTATAATTTACGATTTTGAAAATTTTGTCCCTAAATTTTCAGAATTATTGATAATTATTGATAAATTCCCATATTTTGTTCCATTAATTATAAATGATTCTACATTTGATACAACTGCATCTATACAAGAATTTATTTTTGGGATCATTCCACTCTTCGCAGTTCCATTGTTAATTAAGTTTCTAGATTCATGTACAGTGAGTTTTGTTATTAATTTAGAATTCTTATCTAAAACTCCATCTACATCAGTTAAAAATATTAATTTCTTTGCTTGTAATTCACGTGCAAGGGCACCAGCAGCAGTATCTCCATTAATATTGAGAATAGGCTGGTCTACATTAGCAGAATTCAGTGCTATTGGAGCAACCACTGGGATATATCCATTGCTTAATAATAACTTGATAAAGTCGGAATTTGTATTAGTTATATTCCCTACATACCCATGTGTGTCATCTAACAGCTCTCCTGTGAATAGACTATTATCAATACCACTTATACCTATTGCTTTACAATTGTTATTTATAACTGAAGCGACAATTGCTTTATTTACTAATCCTGCCAGTATTGCCGTCACAATTTCAATAGTAGACTCATCGGTCACACGTAATCCATCAACAAAAGCTGGTTTAATTTCAAGTTTGTTCATCCACTCAGAAATTAAAGCGCCTCCTCCGTGTACAATTACTAATGGAGTTCCTGATAGATAGATTTCAGCAATTTCTTTGAGGTTATTATCCATCTCGGATAAAGTGCTACCACCAAGTTTTATAACAACTATATCTTTTATTTCTGCCATTTTTACTAGGAATTTTCTTATTTAGATTTAGGTAGTATATGCGCTATTGAAACGTACATATTCTTCGGAAAGGTTACATCCCCATGCAGATGCTGTGCTTTCTCCCAAATTTAGATTTATTCTGAATGTAATTTCTGATTCAATCATTTGTTGAACAATAGCATCTTTAAAATAAGGTATTGGTAAACCATTTTCGAGAATACAAATATCGTTGATATATACCGATAATTTACTTTCATCAATTTCTGCTTTACTGCTACCTAAAGAAGCAAGTAATCTGCCCCAATTAGGGTCATTCCCATGTACAGCTGTTTTCACTAAACTTGAGCTTGAAATTGTTCTTGCTGCATCACGAGCTTCTTCAATACTGATAGCATTTTCTATGGTTACTTGGAATAATTTCGTTGCACCTTCACCATCTCTTACCATCTCTTTTGCCAAAAAAAGAACTACCTCTTTTATTCCATTTTTAATATCTTCTTGTTCGGGAGATTCATATGTGATTGTTTTGCCACCAGCAGCTCCATTACTAAGTATGATGTAGGAGTCATTAGTACTCATATCCCCATCAACACTGATCATATTAAAGGATTCATCAGCAGTATATTTTACGATATCTTGTAAAAGTTTTTGGTCTATAGGGGCATCTGTGGTAACTACTGCCAGCATTGTTGCCATATTGGGGTGAATCATTCCTGTACCTTTACACACACCACCAATTGTAAACTCACGACCATTAGTAGATACTTTTACGGCACATTCTTTTGGTTTAGTATCTGTAGTCATCATGGATTTAGCGTACATTTGACCAGATTTAGGTTGGAAATCAATTTTTTGCAAAGCAGTTCTTATTAATGCCATAGGTAATTCAACTCCAATTATACCAGTGCTAAGAAATGCTACATTATTAGGTTCGATCCCAAGCTTTGAGGCAGTTAATTCAACTACTTCTTCGGCGTCTAACTTACCAGCATTCCCCACTCCTGCATTAGCAATTCCACTGTTTACGGTTACTGCTTGTACATTACCTTTATGAACATTATCTCTAGACACGCTAGTTGATGGAGAAATAATTTTGTTTGTTGTGAATACTCCTGCAGAAACACATACTTGTTTTGACCAAAGGATACCAAGGTCATATTTGTCTTTTGCATAAGTTTTCATCCCAGCATAAGTTGCGCCGGCTTCAAAACCTTGAACGTCAGTTACAGATCCTTCATGTATAAAATTTGTATTCATTTTGCAATAAAACTCCTTTTATTTTTTGTCTTGCAAGGAAAGAGGAGTATAGCATAATAAATACCGTAACGCTAATACTTTGAATTAACTTTTAGATGGAGTAATATTGTTTACTATTCAGGAGTATGAGTATGTTAAATGATTTAAGGATTATTGATTTAAGTAATCGAATATCAGGTTCATATGCATCTAAATTATTATCTTCTTTAGGAGCTGATGTAATAAAGATTGAACAACCTTACGTGGGTGATAAATCTAGGAAAACAGGTCCTTTTGATTTTGAAAATCTTTATAAAGATTCTAGTCTTTTATTTAAGTATCTAAATGCAGGAAAAAAAAGTATTACACTTGATATCAACAAAGTTGATGGAAGACAATTATTCAAAAAAATACTTTCAATTACAGATATAGTAATTGATGACTTTGGATCTGGATTTTTAAAAAGTATTATTAGCGATTCAAATCCTTCAATTATATTATGTTCTATTACTGACTTTGGAACAAATGGTCCATATAGAAACTATACAGGTAACGATCTTATTGTTCAGGGTTTATCAGGTTTATTACAAACTATGGGGCTTCCTGACAGGGAGCCTTTAAAAGTTGGTGGTAATGCTGGTGAATACGCTATTGGGATTAGTGCTTTTTCTGGTATTTTGGTTTCATTATATGATAGAGATTCTAACCAGAATGGAAACTATTCTGTCGAAACTTCTGGGTTACAAACTCTTGCTTTTACACAGATACATAATTCAATAAATTCCCAATTTAGAGGGGCTGACAATGTCAGAAGGAATAGTTCTTTATTAAAGGCAGATAATGGTTGGGTTACAGTGGGACTAGCAACTGGAGTTAGAGATGATACTTGGCAGAAATTTTGTGAAATATTAGAAATGCCTAATTTAGTGACAGATGTGAGGTTTTTTTCCATGGAACTTAGAAGGAAAAATGAATCTGAATTAAACCAGATTCTTGAAGAATGGGCACTAAGTCAAAAAAAAGAAGAGATTTATCATAAATTACAAAATATAAGTACCATAGCTGGATATGTAGCAGAACCTGAAGATTTGTTACACTCAGAACAATTACTAGGAAGATGTTTTTTTAATCAAGACGATGGGATGTCTTATCCGGGTATGCCATTTATAATTGATAATTGCCGACCATCTTTAGATAAAGCGCCTGTACTTGGTGGACATAATTTGAATGTTTTTTATGAATTATTAGGATATGCGACATCTGATATATTGATATTGCACCAATCAGGGGTTCTTTAAATCTATGAGCAATATATTTGATGGAGTAAGAATATTAGATTTAACACAAGTGGCTGCAGGGCCATATACTACTATGCTTTTTGGATATTTTGGGGCAGAAGTGATTAAAATTGAATCACCTTCCCGCATGGATATTAATCGAGGACCTGTTAAACCATCATCTGCAACACATACAGTTTACCCTAATAATACTCCAGGTAATGAACCATGGAATGTTGCAGCTCATCATATTCAACGAAATGTCAATAAATTGTGTGTGACTTTGGATCTATCTAATAATGAAGGTAAAGAGCAAATCTATGAGTTGATAAAAATTAGTGATGTGTTTATAGAAAATTTCAGAGCCTCTGTAGTAGATCGATTGGGGCTGGATTATGATTCATTAAAAAAGATAAACCCTAGTATTGTTTATGCCAAAATAAGTAGCCAAGGTAACACCGGAAAAGAAAGAAATTATGGTTCTTTAGGTTCTACACTTGAACAAACTGGAGGATTAGCTTCTGTTACAGGCTACTATAACGAAACTCCTTTATTAACTAATGAAACCTTTCCTGATCCTGTTGTTGGTTTATTTTCAATAGGTATTATCATTAGCGCTTTACGCAGAAGGCAGATGTATGGTCAAGGTTGTTTTATAGATTTGTCACAAAGAGAGTTAACAATAAATCTAATTGGAGAACATTTATTGCAATCACAAATAGATATGGAAGCTCCAAAAATACTAGGGAATCATCATAAGATATTTGCCCCTCAAGGGGTCTATAAATGTAAAGGAGATGATGAATGGATTTCTATTACAATAAGTACCGATTTAGAGTGGATAACTTTTTGTAAGATCATGGATAAAGAAGTAATTAGTCAAAAGGAAGAATATAAAACTTCTATTAACCGCCAAAAGTTTTATGTAGAAATAGATAAAATAATTAACGGGTGGACAACTACTAAATTTAAATATCAAGTAATGGTTCTTTTACAACAGGCAAATATAAGAGCAGGATTTGTGTCAAAAGGGAGAGAAGTTATAGAAGATCCTCAGTTGAATTATTTGGAATTTTGGGATAATGTAAATCATCCTAAGGCTGGTAAGTATAAGCAAGTTACAACTCCTTGGAATTTTTCTAGGTTGAGAAGAAATTCAACCCTTCCTGCCCATGATTTAGGCCAAGATAATCAACAAGTTTTCCAAAATTTTCTTGGGGTAGATAATAATAGATACAAGTATTTAGAGGACAGTAATATTATAGGTAATAATCCTTTATAAATTTAGTAATTTAGGTGGTTTTGATATAAAAACCAATATAGTTGCTATGCTAATAACAACCAAAAATAAAACTAATGAGAGAAAATAGTTTCCTGTGGAGTCATAAAGGACCCCAGAAGCGATAGGTCCGATTGCTTGCCCACCTGTTTGTATAGGTAAAGACACTCCCCGAATTACTCCTAGACTTTCTCTTCCGTAATAATCAGCCCATAGCACATTAATTAAAGTAGACATTCCTCCTAAACCATTTCCAAAAACTACTGCAGAAATTATACCTAAGGTAAATGTGTCTGCCTGAATCATAATTATTACGCCAATTGTCATAAATAAAGTAGAAAATGTTGCCATTATTCTGGCAGAAAACTTAGTAGTGAAAAGGGGGAATAAAAAACCACCAGTTGCACTTGATAGAGCAAAAATACTTACAATACTAGCTGCTTGTGAATATGGCATACCTTGATCATGATAATAAGGTGCCTGGTGGAGACTAACACCAGCTTGTACCATAAATCCAAAACCGGCAAAGATCATAAGGAACCACATGGTATGAGTTCGTAAAGCTTGTTTTAGTGTGTAGGAAGTTTCAGTTGCGATGTCAACATGGTATGAGTTCGTAAAGCTTGTTTTAGTGTGTAGGAAGTTTCAGTTGCGATGTCAGATTTAGATGAATTTGTATTATTATCAGGCATTAATCCAATATCTTCAGGTTTTCTAATCATAAGTACCCCTGGAGGAATAATTCCAATTATTAGCACTAACACACCCAAAAATATCCAAGCAGATTGCCAGTTTTGGGATACGATAATTGATTTAGCGATAAATGGAATTAGAGCTAGCCCTATCCCTTGACTTACTTGAAGTATTGCTAAGGTTAGTGCCCGTCTGGTTACAAACCAGTTACTTACTGCAACAGCAGGTGCTAACATTAATGGGCCAGCAAACATTGCTCTTCCACAAACGTAAAAAACATAAAAATAAACTATAGATTCTACTTGAGATATTGCTATAGCAGAAATAGCAACAACAAGAGAACTAAATGCCATAACAAGCGATGTTCCATACCGATCTATCCCTTTTCCAATTATAGGAGAGGCAAATGCTCCTACAAACCCACCAATACTTACTGCTCCAGAAAAAGCTGTTCTACTCCAGTTTAATTCATCACTCATTGGTGTTATAAACACTGAAAGTGTTGCAACAGCCATCACTGGCCGAACAGCAGACATAGAAGAAGAAACAAGTAAGATTATCCATCCATAGTAGATCGGAGATTTATTAGCGATGTATTGTTTCATAGTCTCTTTCTGTGTATTGTTAGAGTTGAATATAGAATATTCTAATTTGTGTTTGATATTTTATAAACACATATTTAGTAATAATAGTTGGTTTTATAATTATTTATTAATCTATTAGAGATACATTTGCTAAATAAAATCACAGGTATTATTATTTGGACTGATCAATTAGATATAATGGTTGATTTCTATAAGGATCTATTAGGATTAACAATTCATTCCACTAGACGTGATTTTGTTACTTTTGATTTGGGTGGTGAACGTTTTAATATAGGTTCACATAACAAAGTTATTGGTAAATCTAAAGACCCATATCGTATCATGATAAATTTTGAAGTTGATGACATTATTACTTTTTCAGAAAACTTACTTGCTAATCACGTTTCTTTTCTGAGAGAACCTGAAGAAGAGCATTGGGGGGGGATGGTGGCTACCTTTTTAGATCCAGACGGGAATATACTACAATTATTACAACAAAAATAGCTTATTTATGAAAGGAAGTTAGTTTGGGGTTCGATAGAGATTTTTTACTTCCTTTTAGATATAAAGACTTCACGTATATGTGGATCGCAACACTGTTTTCTGGTGCTGCTATGTGGTCTACGAATCTTGCTAGAGCTGCTTTAGTATGGGAAGTTTCAGGATCAAGTAATTGGGTAGGTTTGATTTTATTTGCTTTATTGATACCAAGTTTATTAATTCCTCTCATTGCAGGATTTATTGCCGATTGGATCGATCGGAAAAAAATGTTAATTATTGCATCAGTTGGTAGTCTGATCTCTAATGGGTTAATGGTATTGGTACTAGTTACTTTTGATTTATCAAATACTATTCTTATATATATTGTATCTCTTTCAGCACTTGAAGGAATCGCAAGATCCTTTAGAATGCCTGCCTCTCAGAGTTTAGTACCTAATTTAGTGGATAAAAAATCTGTACCTAAAGCTGTTGCTTTATTAAATGCTAATCAACATGGAGCAAAATTGGTAGGTCCTTTAATAGTTGGATTTTTGACAATTATTTTGAAAACAGGTTTTGTTGAAGTTTTTATTGTTTGTTTTATTTTAAATTTAGCTGCAGTATTTACAATCCTTAATATTAGGACAGAGTCCACAGGTGTTATTGACAGTGAAAAAAGTTTCGGTGCAAACTTTTTAGAAGGATTTGATTATTTATATCACAATACTTTGATGTTAGTTATTTTAGTAGTAGCAATGCTTCATTGTGCTTTAACTATGACTTACGAATCTTTAACCCCTTCTATCGGAGAAGAAGTTTTATTACTTGGAGGCAGTTCTTATACTTCCTTAATGTTATTTGCAGGTATAGGAGCACTTATAGGATCAACTATAGTCGTAGCAGTTAGGACACGTATCGGAGGCTACCTCTTCTTTTTTTCCGCATTACTAAGTGGATTAGGACCTGTTCTCTTTGCATTCTCTGATAGTATTTACTTAATTTGGTTATCTTTAATATTACTTGGTGCAAGTCAAGCTATATTTATGACATTAACTCACGTGATGATGCAGGTAATAATTCCAGATGCTATTAGAGGAAGAGTCACAAGTATCTATATTATGCATGTAGGTGGAATGATGGCATTATTTAACTGGATAAATGGTTATTTAGCAGATATTACTAACCCTCGCATCGTTCTTATGTTTATGGGAGCATTATTTATTGTTGCAGTAATTTTTTCATTAGTTAATAAAACAGCTAAAACTTTATTTTCATTAGGTATAACACGGGACTCTTTTCCAAACTTGGAGAGTTCACCTGTATGAGTGTGCCTTTAGTAGATGATATCAGTAATAAAAGGGCATTTCATTTTGTTGAATTCCGTAAATTGTGGTATGCCGGGTGGATGTGGTATCAAGCAAGAATGATGGAAATTATTACGACCAGTTGGTTAGTTTTAGAGATAACTGGTTCACCATGGTATGTCGCTGTTGTTGCATTATTTCGAACCCTCCCTATGGGACTTTTTGGATTAATGTCAGGTGCCATTTCAGACAGGTTTAATAGAAAAAATATTATGCAAGTAATCCAAATAGTAAATATCGTTTCACTTAGTTTTTTAATTGGATTAGTATACTTTGAAATTCATAATTTAATTCTCATTTCAATATTAGTAATGACTCTAGGATTTGGTTGGTCATTAGATTTCCCTGCACGAAGGTCATCAACTGCAGATATCGTGGGTTCTAAAAATGTATCGAATGCTATGTTTCTTGATATGGCAGCTCTTACAGGGAGTAGTGTTCTAGGGCCGCTCTGGTCAGGATTATTAATAAATTGGAAAGGTGCTCTTTCTGCATATATTTTCATTTTGATTTTAGACATTGTAGGAACAATAATTTTACAATTTATACATATTCCAAACCCAGATAAGAAAATTGAAAAATTTAAAGATTTGTTTATATCAACCAAAAATACTGCTGTATATATGTTTAAGAATCCTATAACAAGGTTAGTAATAACAGTCACCGTTATTGCTAATGTTTTATTCTTTCCTTTTATGCCAATGGTTCCTGTGTTTGCAGAAACAGTTTTATTTGTAAATCCAGTTTTGATGGGACTACTAGGTGCATCTTTTGGATTAGGTAACGTCATTGGTTCTACTTATCTTGGAACTTTTGGTAAATCAACTAAGCCAATAAAGCTATTTATTTTTGGTACAAGTATTGGTTTTATATTTTTATTAATTTTTTCAATTTCGGAAATTTATTGGATTTGTTGGGTTATGTTATTTTTTGCAGGACTCGCTATGACAGGATTTGGTTCAATGCAGAGTGCAATCACATTAATGACTGTCGCACCAAATATTAGAGGAAAAGCACTAGGAGTTATTGGAGTTGCTATAGGTACTGCACCATTGGGGCTCTTATTTACAGGGATAATATCAGGTAGGTTCGGGATAGAAGTTGCAATAACATTAAATTGCTCTATAGCTCTTTGTATATTGACTTTATCTTTATTTGCTTATCGCAAAGAACTTTTCCTAGAAGATGCTCAGATAATATCTCAGCAAAATAGTAATTAGCCTCCACCAACTGGCTTTACAATCTCTAATGAATCTCCATTATCTAAAATAATAGATGGATAATCATCTTTTGCAATTACTTCTTGGTTATATGCCACAGCTATAAATTGTGTATTTATATTTTGTGAGGAAAGAAAATCTGTCAAAGAAGTTGGATTTTCTAAATTTAAATTTTCACCATTTACTCTGATGTTTATCATATTTATAAAATTATTTTATTTATTTTTGAATATTCTACAGTATCAACTAATGTTTTTGCTGTAATATAAACGTCCTTAGAGTTCATAAGTTCTCCAATTACGGCTACTCCAAATGCACCATTTTCAATCACAGAGTTTGCATTTTGGTGAGTAATTCCACCTATTCCAAGTACAGGTACTGAAACTTTCTCAGTAATTTTTTTAATCAAATCAACTCCAGAATTGGAGAATTCAGGGTGGCTATCTGATTGGAATATCGTTCCAACAATTAAATAATCCACACCACTTTTTTCAGCATTAATTGCAACATCTAATGAATGAACTGATTTTCCTATAGCTAGTCTATCTTCTATTTTAAATCTGACTGCTTCAGGGGACATTGAAGATTCACTGAGTTGGATTGCATCTGCATTTACTGCTAAGGCAACTTCAATATTATTGTTAATAATTAATTTTATCGAAGGATAAAGCATTCTTATTTTATGGGACAGTTCATATAACTCTATATTCGTGGCTAACTTAGCTCTTATTTGTATTATATCAACTCCAGCTTCAACAGCTGAATCGATTTTGTTAAAAAAATTAATGTCAGTTATATAACTATCGTTGGTAACAAGACAGACGCCATTTGTTTCAAGCAGTAGATTTTTCATTTGAGTTCTTACTATTTATTTAAAGGACTAGTTGTGGGACTACTAGGTTTTGCATATTTACTTTGAGGAATTCTGCCAGCTAAAAAAGCTTTTCTACCTGCTTCTACACCTAATTTGAATGCCTCGCCCATTAAACTAGGATTTGAAGCTTGCGCTATTGCTGTGTTAACGAGTACTGCATCCGCTCCAAGTTCCATCGCTGTTGACGCATCTGAGGGTACAGCTAGACCTGCATCAACAACAACTGGTATTGATGATTGTTCTATAATAATTGATATTTCTTCTTTGGTGTGAATTCCTTGACCTGATCCAATAGCTGAGCCTAAAGGCATTACTGTTGCACATCCTATTTCTTCTAAGTGTTTAGCAAGTACAGGATCTGCATAGATATATGGTAAAACTTGAAACCCTTCTTTTACTAATATTTCTGCTGCTTTAAGTGTACCAATTGGGTCTGGAAGTAAATATTTAGGATCAGGAATCACTTCTAGTTTTATCCAATCAGACAAACCCATAGCCTTAGATAATCGAGCAATACTTATCGCTTCTTCGGCTGTTTTAGCGCCGGCTGTATTAGGTAGTATAGTATATTTAGACCAATCAAAATGATCTAAAATAGTTTTTTCATTAGGGTTATTTAAATTTAGACGGCCAATTGCCACAGTAATGATTTCAGCTCCAGAAGATTGTATAGAATTGACTAAATCATCATTTGATCGGTGTCTTCCTGTGCCAACCATTAACCTTGAAGTAATAGATATTCCACCTATATTTAATATGTCACTCATTAGTTATTTCCTATTATTAATATTTTATTGGCAAGAATTTTATAATACAATTCTTCAAAACAATATCATTCATAAGATATTTTAAATTTCATTATCTTTTATAAGAATCATATTGGAAATTTATATTTGAATGCTTGTTATATTACGCTCTTTTATCGTTTAATGTATAGACGTTTTGTTTCAATTAACAATTAAGGAGGTTACTGTGAGTGACTTATCAGGAAAAGCTGCCATTGTTGGGGTAGACGAGTCTGATTTACTTGGAAGGAATAGTGGAAAATCATCGCTTCAACATCATGCAGAAGCATCGTATAACGCCCTAGCCGATGCAGGACTGACTATGAAAGATGTTGACGCAATATATTGTGCCAATCCTTCACCTTTAACTATAGCAGAATATTTTGGAATTACTCCAAAACATACGGATGGTACATCTGTGGGAGGATCATCATTTGTTATACATGTGGCACATGCATTGGAAGCGATAGCTGCGGGAAGAATTGATGTTGCATTAATTACCCATGGTGAATCTGGACGTTCTCAAAGAAGTCGTCCTGGAGCTGATATGGGTGCACCTGGATCTCAATATGAATCACCTTTTGGAATAGCAGCTCCACCGATGCAATATGCAATGGCATGTAATAGATACATGCATATTTATGGTGAGGACAAAACTAGGCAAGCTATGGCTGAAATAGCAGTAGCAACTCGTAAATGGGCCAACTTGAATGAAAAAGCATTTTTTTACGAAACCCCAATGTCTTTTGATGAATATCATGATTCGCGTTGGATTGTATATCCTTTTCATTTACCTGATTGTTGTTTAACAATTGATGGTGGTGGTGCGTGTGTTGTTGTTTCTCCAGAAGTTGCAAAAAGCTGTGCAAAAAAACCAGTTTGGGTATTAGGTGCTGGTGAAGCTCATGATCATGGATTAATTAGCCAAATGCCTGATTTGACAAGGACTATTGCTCACCAATCCGGACCAGAAGCTATGCAGATGGCGGGAATTACTTTGGGTATTAGGTGCTGGTGAAGCTCATGATCATGGATTAATTAGCCAAATGCCTGATTTGACAAGGACTATTGCTCACCAATCCGGACCAGAAGCTATGCAGATGGCGGGAATTACCCATTCTGATATCGATTTATCTATGATTTATGACTCATTTACTTATACAGTTCTCACTACACTGGAAAGTTTAGGATTTTGTGGCCCTGGAGAAGGAGCAGATTTCGTTGCAAATCAAAGAACCGCTCCCGGAGGAGATTTCGCTATGAATACTAACGGTGGTGGTCTATCTTATTGCCATACTGGAATGTATGGAATGTTTTTACTTTTAGAGGCTACCCGTCAACTAAGAGGCGAAGCAGGAACTAGACAAATTCAAGATTGTAAGACTTCATTAGTTAATGGTACAGGTGGCGCCTTATCATCAACAGGTACATTAGTTCTTGGTGTATAGATAGCTAAATTAATTCAAAAAGGAAATTATTATGACAACAGAGAATAAAGCAACAGGTCCAGTTCCTGTACCACAACAAGAATCTGATTTCTACTGGGAGAAGTGCAAAGCACACCAATTGTGGTTGAGAAAATGTAATGAGACTGGTAAAGCTTATTTTTACCCGCGAGATATATCTCCATTTACATTCAGTCGTGATACTTCTTGGATTCAAGCAAGTGGTAAAGCTACACTGTTTACCTACGGGATATGTTACACGCCTATTCCAAGGTATAGTGGTCCTGTACCGTTTATTATTGCGCTTGTAGAATTAGAAGAAGGTCCATTAATGCCTACAAATATCGTAGGTGTGGAACCAGATCCCAGTAATTTACAAATAGGAATGCCTTTGGAAGTTACATTTGAAGATATAACTGATACTATTAGTTTGCCTAAATTTAAACCTGTATAATAAGTTTGAATTTATAGAGGAATAATTATATTTGCTATTTGCGATAGATTGAAATCACTGATAGAATTTTCAAGTCATTGGGGATTCGTCTAGTGGTAGGACGGATGATTCTGGATCATCAAACCCGGGTTCGAATCCTGGATCCCCAGCCATTTGTTTGGCGCATTCGTCTAGTGGCCTAGGACACCACCCTCTCAAGGTGGAGATC
>Ga0209402_10000206_pt1 | contig 74114 bp, 75 predicted proteins | sample ArcticOcean_MG_C_3_FD_187437 | JGI IMG/M metagenome (GOLD analysis project Ga0209402, IMG submission 187437) | Marine microbial communities from western Arctic Ocean - ArcticOcean_MG_CB8_126 (SPAdes) (version 2) | ecosystem: Environmental > Aquatic > Marine > Oceanic | place: Arctic Ocean... | reverse complement strand
AAGAATAAGCATCTCTCTATACCGGAATAAGTCATAACTAAAAACTTCCTGGCCCTTGTCATTGATACATAGAATGCTCTCCTGGCTGCCTCTTCTGTTGTGTCTATATTGGAATGAGTCAAAGTAGGAGGCAAAGAAAACTTTCCACCATGAGATCTACCTGGTTCCCATCTCTTACCACAGTCCATCATGAAAACATCATCAAACTCTAATCCCTTACACGCATGGGAAGTAGTAAGAGTTACCCCTTTCTCGTCTGAATCGATATATTCAACGGGAAGACTGATATTATTCTCTTCCATCTTATCAACCAAGCGCTTTAATCCTTTAAAATCCAACCCACCATTAGATTTTGTGTTCTCTATAAAGAATGACATCATAGTTTTATACGCACTATACTCTCTAATGCTCTGTTTGCTCCAATCTAACAGTCCACTAAGTATTCCTACCTTTTCAGCAAAATCACTGAATACGGACGAAGTTTCGTACCCTCTCATTAAACTATACAGCATATAGAAGTCTTCTTGTGCTAATAATCGCTCAGTCCAGTTACGTTCCAGGCTTTTTAGTTCTTCTTTGTGGTCGGTGAAAGGATAAGACATGTACTTCCAAGCCAGATGATTAGGAATAATGTCAGAAGAAAACAATTCTAATAGCTCCATCATCATCTGAAACACTCCCGTATGTAGGACATTAACCTTTCTAGAGGTCCTATACGGTATATCTTTAGCATCTAACAACTTTATCAACCTCTCTGCTTGAGAGTGCTTAGAATAGATGATAGCTAGTTCAGAGGGGTTGTCATGTGTTTCTATTACATCCAGTAAGTAACATAGTTCTTGATTCTCGTTCTCAAAATTGTAACAGCCTATATGAGCCCTCTCTTTTGAAGATGATGTAAACTTCTTCTCAAATCTTAACGCATTCGATAGCCTGTCTACATTCTTAGTAATTACATTAGTAGAAAGATCTATTATATTCTGTCTCGACCTGTAATTGACTTTTAAGTGAATTGTTTCTATCTCGGGATAAGAATTTGCAAAATCAGTTATGTTTTGTATTCTAGCACCCTGGAACTCGTAAACACTCTGATCGTCGTCACCCACCACAAATACATTGGCCTTCCGACCCCAATACGAAGTCAGTTGATTGAGTAATTTAAATTGGATACCGTTGGTGTCTTGAAATTCATCAACCAGAAAGTATAAATACTGTTCCTGGTATCTATTGAGCATATAAGAATACTTCTCAAAAGAATTGACTGCAAATCCTAACATATCGTCAAAGTCATAGATTCTGTGCTCTTTCATCTTTGTATTGTAAGCATCAAAATATTCAACCGCGTGTAATACCTTCCCCATCTTGTCCATTTCTGCTGATACCGCAGCTTCTTTGATGTCTCCTACCTGTATCCCTAGTTTCTTGTTTGCTCTTTTGTATCTAAACTCTTCTCTATGTTCAAGCGATTCTTGATGATCCTTTATAGAAAACATAATGTGTTCCCTCGTCCAATTCTCAGATTTCATCAAATGAAACAAATGCCTCATTGGTCTTTGATAGTAGTACATATCTCCCCTACTACGCAAAGGAGAGTGTATAGGTGTTGAATCTATAATCTCTGACATCACCATTGTTTTCTGCAATTCGGTGGCAGGTTGCATGTCCTGAATGCCTATGAGGTGTGTATTCTCTTGTAATACCTTGTTTGCAAAGCCGTGAAAGGTGTAAACATGGATTCTATGACCAATAGGACCAAAAAGATTAACCAAGCGATCCTTCATAGCCATACGCCCCGATTCTGAGAAGGTCAAGCATAAGATATTGTGAGGGTCGGTATCTGTTTCTTGCATTATATTCCCTACCCTAGCTGACAAGAGAGTTGTTTTGCCTGTTCCTGGTCCAGCTATAACCATAACGGGGCCATCTATTTTATCTACAGCATGTCTTTGTTCAGGATTAAGTTGTTTTAACAGTTTATCTAGTTTCATTGGTTGTTTTTAAAAAATTGTAATTGCATTAATAAAATAGCAAATAGGGCAAAGGCTATGTATAGGGAATAAAGAATCATCTCTAAAAATTTAACCATTCCTGTTTACTAGGATGATACAGTTCGCTATCACCTAGTATTTGATGAATATTGCAATTCTCACACCGCCTATGATGATTCTTTAAATTACCCTTCCGGTCAACCACCTTAAAGATCAACCAATCATGCAAACCCAGAAAACAAAGTATTTTCTTGTACATTTTTTTTGTTTTTACCCATAAATATTTCAAGCACTCTAAACAATGCAGTCACATCAGCTTCGCAGTATGCTACTATCTGTTCAATCTTTCCATTATAAAAGGCAGAATGAACTTTTGATCCATCCATTTCGCTTTTAGGAGACTTAATACCTAATGCGAAACAAATATCATCCAACCTATTGCCTCTGCCCCAGCCTGTTCCCTTCCAAATATCTAAAGTGTCAATAATGCTTTTTACATTCCAGGGTTTCATTCCCATTACATCATACATAAGGGGTATTTCTATTCCATGAATAACACATTTTTGGCACAACATAGGAGCATCAAACCCAAATGCGCCATGAGCGCACAAGTACCGTTTTTGATATGCGTATATGTAATCGTTAAATTCTTTAATTATATCAGCTTCACTTCCGTAGAAAGATTGCAATGAAGACCCTTTGCAGTATACCGAAACACAAACAATCTTATTTATAGGAGTATATAGACCACAAATAGCTCTATACTTCTCTTCAGTATTATTAAGCTCATGAATAATGCGACTACAAAACTCTTTCCCTTTTTCTGGTAGATCAGAATAGTTCTCAACCATTCCTGCAGTTTCTATATCAAAGAATATTATATCATCGATAGCTTTTGTGCTTAAAAATTTCATTTTAGTGATTTTAACATTTGAATTAATTCAGGCTGTGGGTGGCAATCCCACTTATCTTCTCGGTATGATGCGTGCGAGTAAAGACCTGGCTCGCCAACCAATGCCTTATACGACAGTTCAAATTGATCTTCGTAATTATAAGAAAGGGGTATTTTGTATGCCACTGATAAGAAAAGCAACAACTCCTCTAAGGCTTTAATCGCTTCGTCGGTATACGCTTCAAAATAGCTTTCTCCTCTAAATCCATTCTCATAAGGAACAATGTTATCTACCTTTTTGCCTGTCCACGAATAATACCCGCTATTTCTTTTAGTTAGAAACCCCCAACTATCTAGCTCTATCCCAATACTTCTTTGGTGAAGCCTTGTTCGATGCCATATCCTTCCATCTTTTACAGGAATATTGAATCGCATTAAAGTTTTATTCTTTGTTCCCAAGTGATACGCCCATTTACCAGGATCATACAATTGTTTAATTATTCCTGACCTCTCTATAATGTAAGGGGTAGCAACTTCTAAGGCATCTCTTTTCCACCATGCTATGTCGCCACTAGCACCCTTGCCAGACGCAGTATGATGTATAACTATTTGCTTTTTAGGATAAATGGTGTGGAAATACTGATTTGAAGGAAAATTAACTTTGTCAACACTAATAGCTCTCATAATATGTATGGTTTTAATTTGTTTAATTAAACCCCAACCCCGACTTCGACCACGACTTCGACCACAACTTCGACCTCGACCTCGACCACGACCCCAACCCCGACCTCGACCTCGACCCCGACCACGACCCCGACCACGACTTCGACCTCGACCGATCATGGCCAATTCTTAATATTGTTGCGTTCATTTTGTTGCGTTAGGTAATTTATAATCAAATATTTGAGCGTCCACCAATGCACCTCGACCAATAATGCAGGGGAATTTGGGATTAAATAACTCAACTTCGCTAAATTGTCCTGTTAATAATGACTCGGCAAATCTTCCGGTATCTGCAATCCAACTTGCATTTGATAATACAATTTCATTAGCTGTTATTTTTTCCAGCTTACCGACTTGAATCATTGTGACGGTGCGGATAAGGTAATTTTTACCAATTATCCAATGCGAATTATCGCATGATTTTTCAGTAAAAAGTTGTCTTAGTTCGTTAATTTTAACTTTCATAATATGTATGGTTTTAAACTTAAAATAGATTGATTGTAATCGTACAAATATTCAGGTGTTCTAATGTCTTGTGTTTTTAATCTAACTAAGATCTTATTAGCTGCAGAATAATGGGTGATGCCTTTATTGTAAAAATCAATATCAAACTTCCCCATCTTATGTTTTAAGCCCTCTAAGATTTCAACCAATTTTTCATCATACATCTGAATCATAAACTCTTTATACTCTTCTTCTCTTCCGTATTCTAATTGGTTACACTTCTTACACTGTATATGAACATTGCATTCCAAGAATTTAAGTAGGTTCGAAACTCCTACTGGTATGTAATGCCCTGCGTCTGCGTCAGTAGAATCAACTGTAGTCCCACAAGTGCAACATTTTCCTTCATAATTGTGGTCTGTATCTCTTAATCGAATGTAGGCCGAAAACTTACGCCATAACTTTTCATCCATACATCGCTAGATATGCGCCAATTCTGGCATGGTGGCTGGTTCTTTTTTCCCAACCGTAATTTTTATTAAAAAACTCAGATCCTTTGGGACCGCTCAACATTTGATTTGATTCTTTCCTGGGCCTGGTCTTCTTGTACGGCAAATTGTTGCTAACACATATCTCCTCAATAATTGTACAGTCTCTTTTTATAGATCCAGCACCTTGAGCTTTGTGATACTCTAGCTTTCTTCGGTAGGTCGCCATTCTAGCATCTTCGAACACAACTAATTCTAATTTCCCCCACACCTTATAACTACCATGTAAAAGGATATGTAATTGATGCGCTCTCATGGTTTCCACTAGAACCAATTTTTTTAATTCAAGATCGTAAATACCTACTCCTGTTTTGGTTCCAGGGTCTATTCCTATTCTTATCATATGATATTTTTTTTGCGAAAACTATTATTTCGTGAAGCCTTACTCTATTTAATCGGTAATAAATCTCTTTCCCTTTACGCCGTGTTTTAACACATTTTACTCTTCTTAATAAAGCCAAGTGTCTTGAGCATGTTGTTTGCTCTAAGTTAGTTAGTATTTGTAATTGCCATACTGGCATTTCTACGCAATCAATCAGAATATTAATTAGATCGATTCTAGACTCATTGCCCACAACATTCAGCATAAATGCCGCCTTTTTAATTGCCTCAATATTCATATGGATAGGTATGTGTGTTTAACAATCTTCCCTTGAATCCCAATGTATCTTCTGGTGGTTGAAATGTTAGCGTGTCCTAACATATCTGAAACAAGTATTAAAGCCTCGTCTGTTTTGCCGTGAAATTCCCATACCCTTTGGCTCCATGTTTTCCTTAATGTATGAGATGCATTTGAGGGATGCTCTATTCTATACTTGGCGAATATCTTTTTCAACCTGTCATTATAGGCCTTGACAGTAATTGGTTGATCTCTTTTCTTAATAGATCTAAAGACATGTAAATCAAAGTGTGGACGGTTACAAGAGATATAAGCCCATTCAATAACCTCTTTAAGTTTATGGTGAACATCCATCCTTCTCAGATTTTTGGTTTTATGCTCGATCAGATTAATCTTATCGACATCATAAATGTCTTCCCACTTCAAAGATAGAATATCACCTACCCTTAAAGCTGTGTAACATCCTATGTGTATCTGAAGACTTTCCATCGGGTCCTTTATTCTTTCCATCAAGTCTAGTGCTATGTCCCAATCTAAGGGGTGGGTTGCTCTTTGCTCTGGTATTCTCAACATGGCTAGATTTTAATAAAAGTTTATAATCGTCTGGGTTCATTATTATTCTCTTTCTTTTTTTCATTAGAAATCAAATGATTTTAATTCTTTAAATGTCGAAGTATAGTCTATGAATTCTACGGGAACATCACCTACTCTACCATCTCTGTTTTTGGCAACAACAAATAAGCCTTTCCCTTTTATGTCTACATGATCGGTTCTATAAGTTCCGTTATCTAATTCTACCCTAACTGGCATCGTTTCCCCATCCAGGCTTTGCCCTAGAAGTTTACAATAGTATTCTGGCCTATAAAGGAATGTAACTACATCTGCATCTTGTTCTATATTACCTGAATCTCTTAAATCTGACAGTCTCGGCCTAAAAGATCCTCCTCTTCTTTCAACCTCTCTTGATAGCTGCCATAGACATACTATAGGTATATGTAATTGTTTAGCCATTTGCTTCAGTTGTTTGGTAATAAAACCTATACTGTCATTTCTAGATCTACCTGGGGTAGATTCATCTAATAACCCACCATGATCTACAAATAAAATGTCACACTTGTTTTTTCTTTTTAAAGAAGTTATTTGAGCCTTCATATCCATTACCGTTACTCCCACCTTATCAATCAGAATAGCTTTACTTTCTTTTAATCCATGAACCGCCTTAGAATAAATGGGCCTAACCTTATCTGGTATATTTCCTTTTAATATCTCTAAAGAGTCTATACCACTCCTATTTGCTATCAACCTCCTCATAATTTCCTTGTTAGACATCTCTAAAGACCACACAACGGGCTTATAGCCTCGATCTATCATAAAGTTTACAGAAGTACACACGAAAGCAGATTTGCCCATACCAGGCCTACTAGCAATTATTATAAGGTTATCTTCCTTGGCTCCATTCGTCATTTGATCAAAAAGATATATCCCTGTCATCGGTATTCCGGCCATACCGCTGTTGAGTTTACTATGAGCCATATCATCCTCCACTTCCTTAATGATTGCAAAATTTGATTGTAAGATCCCAGCATCGAGCCTGTTTGAGATATTCATTAGCTCTAGGTTGTGCTCTGACATCGTTTCTGAATACCCCGCGCCCTCATCGTATCCTTTTACCACTAGGTTCGTTCCGGCAACTATACACTTACGCTTTAAGCTCATAGTTTGAACTATAGAAGCATGGTGGGCAATGTTTTTACTTGATGCTACTTTGTTTGTTAAGTCTACCAGGCAATCCAACCCTCCAGCTTGCTCTAGTAATTCCAACCTTTTTAATTCTTCGTGAACACTTAACAGTTCAATCGGTTTGTTCTCGTTGTATAGAGATTCACACGCTTGATATATATATTCGTGTTGGGTCTTGTAAAAATCAGAGCTTTCTAAATGGATACGAGATTCAGAAAATCCATCCTTATCTACTAGAATTCCCCCTAGCACTGCCTCCTCCATAAGAATAGATTGAGGCATCATTTTCCCTTCAATAATCATAGTTAAATTCTGAGTCTTTTAATGAAAAGGCTTTATCGCCACGATTTTCGTCTGCTTTTTTACACCAGTTGAATGCAAACTTTGCCCAATTCGCATTCCTTCTTTTTTTAACTTTTAGCTCATTCTTTAAAAACCACACGTTCATTGCATTGATTTCTGTTCGTACATCTATGTTAGGGTAAGCTAATTTTAGTTTTGTCATTAAGGATGGAGTATTAATACATAGGATATTCTGCGAAGAAATACCATCATACTTTGCGATTGATCTTTTCCTTTTCTTTACCATCTCTTTAAACTCAATATCGAGCCAGAAGGGATTCACATTATTTACTTGCAGATCTTTTTCAACCCTTTCGTATAGTTTTTTTTTAGTATTTAATGTTTCGCCATATTGATCGGTCAAGAAGTGTTTAACAAACCATCTTCCTGTTTCTAGTTCTATTACAGTTCTTTCCCTAGCATTTAATGAACCTAGAAGGTGGTTTTGCCTTGGGCGAATCTTTAAGCATAATTCGCGCTGCAATACATTCATATCGGGACTATAGATGCCCGAAACACTACACTTTAAATAAACATAAATATAAAACACACACACCTTTGAGTCCACTCTCGTTAGAAAGCTAGGGGCCATCTTGTGCTTGTACCCCATACATGCGAATATCTGCTATATATTTGAAACAAACAAAAAAAACCGCAAGAATTTCTTCCTGCGGCCACTCTTTTCTTTAACTATTATCAAAACAAAACTATGAAATCGTCAGGCGAACCAAGCCTTAAACATTTTAAAGATAAATAAAAAGGCAGGGAAAATCAACCCCTGCCTTATCAAACCCTTCAAATGTATAAAGACTATGAGCTATAACTTTCTGATAATGTCACAACTTGCGTATCGAGACCTGGGGTCTGATACTAACTGATTGTGTGCCAACTGATCTAAAGATAATTCGTGATTGCCACCCAAAGTTTTGCTGTGCTGTGATAATGGTTGTTGTGCTAGTAGGGCCAGCTAAAATAGACCCCGTAGCAGTTTGAACCCAATCCGCCTCTACAGTAGTTGGAGTCCCACTACCTAATGCCTCTTCGACATGATAGGTGACTGCATCTGTACCAGAAAGACTGTCTGAAACAACAGCATAAGTAACTTGAGCTAACTCTACAATAAACGCATTGGGCGTAAATGTGAGCGTGTCAGAATTGGTTAACGTGTCAACCGCGAACTTTTCGGAAAACGATGGAGGCCCTGAGTTTCCACCAACCTGTTTTTTTTGAGCGCTAAGTCCCAAAGTCAGAGCCATTGAAAAAATAAATACTAAAATCTTCATGACATGAATTTAATTAAAAAAATTATTCAAAAACCTGAACTTTGGCAACTGCCGCCCGATTCAACAACAATTGGTTTGTCCGAAGATAGATAAAACCCACGAATCAAACTATTATCGTTATCGTCTTGCGATAAATCTGCCTCCAAAGTTAACGTATTATTTGCAGGTATTGTTTGATTCTCCCAACCAATAAAACCGCCACCAATACCGCCCCACCTACCAAAATTAGTTCTATGGTTTGATGCTGTAGGACTACTGCTTATATATGTTTGAGAACCATTGTAATCAAAACCAAACCCAACACCTGTAGCATCATAAGGCTTATCATTTATCAAATTCCACCGAATTGTAAATGTTTCTCCAGAATCTAGATCGCCAATTATAACTTTCTCCCAGCATATATCATAAGTTATACATCCGCTTATTGTTGCTGTATCTGATTCACACAACTTAGACCCATTATAAACATAAATAGTATACAATCCATTTTTATCAGCTACACTAACCACTTCATTGAAAGAGTTTCTAATTTCTGCCCTACAATTATTCCCTGTCACCTCCCACGCAAACTCACAAGGCGCTGATTGATAGAAAGTATCTATAACACACCCACAATCTTCTATAAGCCCAAAGTCCCAACAAGTAAGGCTTTCTCCACTCAAAGCCCAGAACTGCTCTGTTTCTCCACCATTCATAATATCTGAGTCTAATTCATCATCTGCGCCTTGATCCATCGGAGAGGCCAAGTATCCACTTAAATCTATTCTTATTTCATACTGCCCAGGGTCTACAACAAAAGCATATGCTCCAAATACATCAGAATTTGTCTGAGCTTCACCTATAAGTTCTATTTCTACAAGCCCCTCTCCACTCTCTCCTATATCCTGAATACCGTCTTCATCTACATCCAACCATACATAATCACTTATTGTAGCTTTTTCATATAATCCTACGTCATACCTTATTGCAGCATCACAACCAACCAAAACAAATGGTATCTCACTATATGTTTCTGTTATAGGAAAATCACTATCTATTGTATCTACCCCTTTGTTTTGAGGAGAGATCTCATATATTCCGGAATAAACCCTCATGGTATAAAAACCTTCTTCAAGTGAAGGAGTATAAAATCCATTAGAATCTGTATTCCCATACGATCTCAAACTTCCATCTACATTATATACTTCAAATAAAACCCCTTCTAACCCTACATCTGTATAAGTTGTGTCTAAGCAATAGCTCTGAGTAGCAGAATTCCTTCTACCATCACCATTAAAGTCTTCAAAAGCAAACAACTGAACATCTGGAATAGATCGATCGATAACTACATCATGTATTTTTATGCACCCATTTGTATCTATAACCCCCGCCCTTATCGTTTCGTCATTCAACCCACTTGTTACAAAGAATGAATCACTACCAAGATTAGGACCAAAGAATCCTAGAGGATGCCTAAACCAATAAAACTCAAACTCACTAGAAAGACCTGTATTTATTGTAACCTCTTCCCCAGAACAAGCAAGTATAGTGTCTGGTAGGCTTAAAATATCGGTATCATAAATTGTTACATCTATTGTTTGAACCCTCGTACATGCATTCGCATCCGTTACTGTCACATCATAAAAACCTGAAGACAATACAGTAGTGGTGCTTGTAGAATCACCCGTAGACCATGCATGATCTCCAACTTGCCCTGTACTTAAAACTGTAGAATCACAAGAACTAGAACTTACTATCCCAAAGTAAGGATGCATATTAATAGTCACATTGATACTATCAACCGCCTCACAACCATTTATATCTGTTATTGTAACCTTATAAAGCCCTGTTTGATTGACTATAATTTTATTATTTATAGCACCTGTAGACCATAAGTAAGTTCCCGAATAACCTGGATCTAGTAATACTTGGTCGCAATTAGTTGTATCTACTCCCAAATCAATAGAATTGTCACTAAAAAATGTAACGTCTACTGAAGCAATTGAATTACAACCAGCACCATAGCTAGTCACAGTATAAGTTCCTGCCGTATCTATTGTTATAGAGGCCACCGTGTCGCCTGTAGACCATAACACCGAATCTACCTCACCAATAGCTGTTAGCATACTTGTTTGTCCGTTACAGAGGCTTAAAGCGCCTTCGATGTTTACAATAGGAGCTATTAGGGTTTGAACCTTATAATACCCTACCGTAGAACAACCATCGGCATCTGTTAAAGTCAATTCATAATTTCCACCCATATAAACCATAGGATTTTCAACCGTGTCACCATTAGACCATGCATAGGTTAATGGACCTAAACAGCTTGTAGTATCTAATGCCATAGCAATAGAGTCACCATAGCATAAGGTTGTATCTATATCCGTAAGTACACAAGCGCAACAATTTATAGAACCAAAAACAATGTTATAAAAGAATGAACATGTATCGTCTGATAGAGTGAGGGTAGCCTCTATTTGTTCTTCTGCAGTACTTAGTATTTTAATCGACCACAAATTTGTATCTCCCTGGATTGTAGAAGTTGAGCTCCAAGCAGGAACATAAGCACCTGTATCTGGGCTTGCTGTAATCGTTATCGTATCATTTAAACAGTTCTGGTCGAAAGTAAGGTTGATTACGGGTTGTCTATTAAAACAAGTATCAGAACCTAGTAATAGTATCTCGCATTCTGCTACACATCCATCGGCATCTGTAGCTGTTACTTGGTATAATCCTGGTACTAAACTGTCTCTGGTTTGTTCTGTATTTGCATCCGACCATAAGTAAGTAACTGGTTCTGTTCCATCTATAGGGGTAACAGAAATAGTATTTGGGGTAACTATTATACAACTGACATCAAATACTGTATCTGCAGTCATCTCTATAATAGTATCAGCTAAACAGGTCCCATACGAAACATCTACCTCATAAAACCCTTCGCCTACATCAATAAGATCCTCTCCTAAGAAGCCATTAGACCATACAAAGCTGTAATCATCTCTCACTGGAGTAGGGCTAATATCTATATCTCCGTTGTCACAATCTGATTCGGTGACTACAAAAGGGATTAAAATAGTAATACTGGTATCTGGAACTACAATTGTTTTCGTGGTATCACAAGCATTATACATACTATCGATAACCTGTACCGTATATGATCCAGCAGGGATATTAAAAATATCTTCTATTGTATCGCCTGTATTCCAAAAGAAAGAATAAGAAGCTGAACCACCGCTTACATTTAGGTCTATTGATCCTAAACTGTTACCACACGTATCTTTTGCTATAGTCTCTTCGATTATAATATTACAAGGAGCACCAGGTATATCTACCCCACACACATTATAACAATTGGTAGCATCTACTACAGTTACGATATATGTACCGGCACTCAAATTGCCTCTATGTTCTGTTGTGTCTGAATCTGACCACATATAAGAATAAGGTGCTATCCCTCCACTTACCACAGTTGTAATCGAGTCTGGAGATTCGAATACACAATCAACCGTTAACTCTTGTGATAACAATGGAATCGATAACAAACAAAAGATTAATATTCTCATTGTGCAATTATATCATTATAGGTATATTGAACTGAGCACCCATCAGAATGACTAAGGGTCCATCTTACATCTATATCATCGCCTGGACTTGAAATTAAATTTACATAATGTCCTAAAGAACCTGGAGAAATTAAAACTCCTTCACCAATATTTGAGCTAAACATCCAATTGCCGTTATTTATTCGGTATTCTGTCAATAAGCCTGGCCCACTAGAAATACATCCTGCAGTATGTCTTACAAAAAAGTAAAGATTATCATTCCCTGCTCCCCATATATCGGGTTGCCCACCCCTAACTACAGATGTAATACCTAATTCGCACACCTCACTTATAACTTGATTATCAATTCCTTCACACCCTAAAGTACTTGTAATTGTTACTGTATACGATCCTGCCAATACATTAATAGCTTGACTCGTTGCGCTTGTAGACCATAGATAATCATCTATAGTTACATTATTTGCACTACTTATCAATTGCACAAGATCATCACAAGTCGTTGTTTGCCCTGCATATGGGCTTATAGTCGCATTTGGTGTTACTGCAGGAACACTTGTTGTGCTCGAAATAGGACTTGTAAATGAAGGATTAGAACTACATACACACCTAGTCTGCCATGTCTGAGAAGAATTTAAAAGATAAGATATAGGCGAAGTAGACGAAGACCATGTTCCACTTGTAGATCTTTTTCTTTGGAGTGTGCTACCAGAAGGACAAGAAGCAACAGGCATTGCCCATGAACCGCCAGTAGGAGAACCGCCAGGACAAGAACTATTTACTACAACTATAGGAGGAGCAACCGCAGATAAGTCAGGACATCCAGAGCAAGTAGCTGGAGTAGTTGATTTATTACTTACTGTTCCTGTAGTGCCATTCAAATCACATCTACATCTAGTCTGTATTAATTGAGCCGGACCATCTTGATCATATATAGGTAAAGTAGAAGACCAACCACCGCCAGCATGGTATTGAAGTGTAGAGCCAGCATTACAACCACCACTAGGGGGAGAAATGGAACCTCCACTTGGGCTTCCACCAAACGGACATGTAGAATTTACTATAATTACACCACCTGGATCTAATAAAGCCGGACAACTTGGATCAACAGTACACACCCCACCACTACATGTTTCGCCTGAGCTACACATTGTTCCTGTTCCGGCACAAGTAAAGCATCCAGAAGGAGAAACCAGAGCGTCCCCACACGCCACTGTATTTGCTGCTGGGCAATCATTTGTAATAGTTGTTCCAGCACAAATACAATTTAATTGTATCACATCATTTATAGTACACGCATTACCATCCGAACAAGGCGTTCCAACCGCAGGATCACACCCACATGATGTTACCGTTACGGTCACTTGATCTGTAGCAGTACAAGCAAATCCATTATTTGCTGTAACTGTTACAGTATAAATTGTTGTTACAGTAGGGCTAACAATCTTAGAGGCACCCGATCCCAACCCTTGATTCCATGTATATGAAGCACCACCCGTTGCTGTTAATGTTGTCTGATCACCAGAACATATACTAACGTTTGGCCCTGCATTAGCATTTGGAACACAATCAGAATCTAAACAATCAGCAAAGCCATCTCCATCTTCATCGCCCACTAAATTGCAATTCTCTGCTTGTTCACAGTATCCATCAATTGTTACAGTATTCGATTGGCACCCATCTCCATCAATTATATAAAATTGAGCATCACCAGGCAATGCATACCCTCTATCTATTGAGTTGTTTGTTGTAGTTGTGAAATCTTGGAAGTTGCTAGCTGGATTTCCAACCCCAAACCAGAGATGATATGTAGGTGTGGTTGCGGTCCAGCTAAATGTAACAGTTGTTATTGGAATAGAACACCCATTAACTAAAGATGGATTTACTGACAACGTTATTGGTGTACAAGAATTACACGTAACCCAAACTCTAACAATATTAGAGCTACACCCACCACCAGAAGTTACATTATCCACTATATAAAAATCATAATAATCGCTTGAGAATGATCCAGGGCTAGTTACAGACACATTCTTTGATGTAGCAGACTGAGCGCCACCGCTCAATATCAATGCTCCTCCGTTTTTTCTATAGTACACATAATAATTAGGGGTCGTAGCATTCCATGACAAAGGAATGCTTGCTTGGTATGGACTGCATGATATAATGCTAAAACCACCATTTATTTGATTAAGAACCAAAGGACAACAAGATCCCAACGAACTCACTACTTGAGAATCCGTAGAGGTACAGCCATTTTCATCCGTAACAGTCAAAGTATAGGTTCCAGGCCCCACATCGATATTAGAAGCAGTAGATCCAGTTGACCAATTATATGAAGTAGCGAAATCAGAAGACAGGTTCACAGTTTGTTCATCACATATAGAAGTACCACTTGCGGTAATATTTGCTGTAGGTTCTCCCAAATCACTAATACTTACAGACTCTACATCCGTACATCCATTTACATCTGTTGTTGTGACTGTATAAGACCCAGGAAGCAAGTAAGCAGAAGCAGTTGTCTCTCCATCACTCCAAACATAAGAAACACCACCAGAAGCGGTTATTTGGGTTGAATCATAAGCGCATGTAAACTGATCTCCGGTTATTATAGTAGTAGGTGGAGTATTTACGTACTTAAAAATAGTATCTGTAGAAATCCATGCCATCTGGCAATCCCTTCTAGATTGTCTTATATACCATTTTGTACTAAAAATAACGGGTGGGTTATAAGAACTTGTTGTAGCTCCAGAAACCACAAGTCCATCTTCAAGCCATTGATATTCTATTGTTCCACCTAATCCTCCGCTTGGAGCAACAGAATCAGTAATCTCGGAAGGATCAAACAACGAACAACTGCTTTCTTCTCCAGCTATCTCTCCTGCATCCGTTAAGTTTGTACAGCATTCACTCGTGCAAGTTCCAGAAACACACTTCGTTCCTACTCCAACACAAGTAAAGCATCCAGAGATAGAAGTTAAAGCTACCCCACAATCTACAGTAGTAGGATCTTGACAATCATTTGCTATTTCGTTTCCTCCAGTACATAAGCAAAAAGAGTTGATAGTAGTGTTTTCGGTACAAGGGTTGCCATCATTACAAGCATCTCCAACATTTAAAGGAGCACAAGGATTATTAACACTACACGTTCCACCAATACATTCTTCGCCTAAAACACACATAGTTCCTACTCCTTCACACACATAACAAACACTTCCATCTGTCCCTAAAATATCTTCGATTAAAGTTCCACACGCAACCGTATTTGGTAATGGGCATGTATTTTCAATTCCCATACAAGGGAAATCATCACCACATACACCCACTAAGATTGCATCTAATTCGAACCCTTGTCCAACTCCAGATAAGTTATGAACTCTTATATAGTCCATGTTACTAACTATAGGAAACGCCCAAGGCTTTACATCTGCATCGGTATAAAAAGTATTATTTGAATAAGATATGTTATCATTTGATTGGCTTACTTGCATAGAGTAAGGTCCTGTTCCAACCTCATCGGTTATAAATAATCTGGCTACCCCACTAACACTAGCCGTAAACTTATAAACAGCAAATCCCGATCCTGAGAATATTGCGGTTAAGCCATCTACAGCTCCTATCGCATTGCCAGAAGTAGGAACATTAGAACTATTTTCTACAGAAACAGCAGCAGTAGCCTCAGAACACGCACAATCCAAATCATAGCAATCTACCAACCCATCTCCATCGTCATCTATATAATTACAACAAATTTCAACAGGACAACAATCTTCTACCTCCAAAACCAACATAGCATTACATCCCAACGAGTCTGTAGCCTGTACACTATATTGACCAGGTGCCAGGCCTGTTCTGTTTTGGGTTGTAACCAAATCATTCCATATATAAGTTACACCCCCAGATGGTGTGATTTCGGTAATAGTAATATCACCATCGCAATCATCAACATCTCCTATAATTCCAAAATCACAAGGAGCATCACAAGATCCTTCATTTAAAGCTACACTTATTGTATCTGTTCCAATACACCCATTTGCATCCGTTACAGTCACCCCATAATTCCCAGGAGCTAAGAAGCCTATCATTTGGCTGGTTGCTGAATTGGTCCATAAATAAGAGAAAGGAGCTTCGCCCGTAGCACTAGCACTAATCGAACTTTCATCAAAAACCGTACACTCCTCGTCGTTTACAGCGGTCAGAGTGACGGTTAAAATAGAATCAATAAAATCAATATCTATAGAGGTTGAGTCAGTGCACCCACTCGCGTCAGTTACAGTGACAGCGTATATACCTTCAGTATATACCAAATAATTACATTGTAGGTCAAGATTACAATCATTATCCCAATTTTGCCCACCACTCCATTGATAGGTATATGGTGGCGTCCCATACCTAGAAGTTAGATTCAAAGAAGCATCAGCACAAGTTATATTGGAATAAATTATAGATACCTCTGGCTGATCAGCACCAAGTATTTGCCCCGTAGCCACACTTACACACGAATCCGCCAAGTCTGTTATTGTTACAATATACAGTCCAGGAACACTAACTGTTGATTCTGTAGTATCTCCAGTTGACCATCTATAAGACAAGGTAGTTGGTGAAAAACAACCACCTATCACTGTTAATCTTGCTGTATCTAAACAAGTAGATACATCTTGAACATAAAAAGTACAATTACAATTATTAGTAGCGCAACAAGTTGCACAATCATCTGGTATAGGTATACCAACACATGTACAACTATCTGTAGTAATTGTATCGCTAAGGGTGCTTAAATCTCCATCATTACATAAAGTACCAGGAGCAGCAGGTAAAGCAGCGTCATTGTCGTTACAATCGTTATTGGAACACCTACCATCTCCATCCACATCTGCAAATGGATAACAAGGGATAGCTACACCAGCACAAGAACAACCATCAATACTTATTTCGTCATTACTTGTTGAAGGATCTCCATCATCACAAGGCGTTCCTGGTATTCTGGGATACGATGCATCGTTGTCGTTACAATCACTATTCAAACATATTCCGTCATTATCGGCATCACCACCCAAAAGATCACAAGGGGCAGACCTTGTTACAGTAGTGCCTATAGCATCTATAGCTGCTTGAATATCAATCAAGCCATACCCTGACTCTATATCAAATCCAGCAGTTAAAACGTCTGTAGTCGTTCCTAAGAGCAAATCTTTGACTTGGGAAGCACTTAATCCAGGGTCAGCATTTAAGATCAAGGCAGCAGCCCCAGACACAACAGGAGCAGAAGCAGACGTTCCACCGAATCTAGCGGTATAGTTTCCTGACGCATAACCCGCAGTTCCCTCCCTATCAATAGTCCTTACACCAAAGAAACTTTTCGATCCCGAGAAATTCAAATCGTTAGAAGGTGCTACTACATCTAACTTAGGTCCGTAGTTAGAATATATACTTCTTTGCCCTTGAGGTGTTATGGCGCCTACAGATATAACACTTGCTAGATTTGCAGGATAAGTCACACACTCAATAGAATTTTGACCCAATGGACCTGTTTGCGCCCAATTGCCAGCAGAAAAAACCAATACACAACCTCTGCCATTCCTACCAGCAGTAGCTACATGATTGATTGTTGAAGTTAAAGCAGGGAATACATCATCACATTGAGCACCAGCTATTAAGTTAAATTGACGTGGATTCTCACTTATTATATCAACCGCTTCGTATTTGAAGCCCCAACTACAGTTAATTACATCTGCTCCTTGGTTCATAGACCACATAAAAGCATCTGCATAGTCAGAGATACTTGTCCCTCTCTTAAAGATGTTTACACCAATCAACATAGCAGAAGGAGCTACGCCCCTAATTCCTAAATCATTGTGTAATGCTGAAATGATACCAGCTACGGCCATGCCATGTCTACCACGCTTACCTACATCTTGAGGTTCTCCAGTTCCACCGTCTGCGGGTGCATAACTATTGAAGATAGTGGGTAGGTCTTCATGGTCTTCAATACCGTCATCTATCACAGAAACCTTGATACCAGTTCCGGTATAGGTATTCCATACAGATTGGACATTTACATCTAAGCCAGCAGTTATTTTTTGACCATCGATATATTGGCCTGTATTATTTAGTTGGAATTGTTTGGGCCACAAAAGATCGTTGTGGAAAACAGGACATATAAAGTCGGGTTGGGCATAAATAAGGCTGGACTCATATTTTTTTATAAAGTCCAGCCCATTTTTGGGGGATATTTTGACTTTGACGTACAATCCATTGTCAATGCTTGACTCAAAGAGAGTATCGTATATAAAGCCATTCTTGAAGGAAAATAAGAAATATTCAGAGAATTCACATTTTAATTTTCCAATAGTAGCCGAAGAAAATAAAGGGCCTACAGTCAAGTAGACCCTCTCCGAATTACTATCTAGATAGAAGTCATTCTGACTTGCTAGGTTAAATGAAGAGAAAAAAAAATTATGTAAATAAGACTACGCAGCATTTTCTACTGGCTTTTTCGTTATATCTACTGGCTTTTCCGTTATATCTACTGGCTTTTTCTTTATGAATGCCTTCAAAGCCAATTCATATAAAGACGTTACAGAAGTATACCCAAATAATAGCTGGATAACATTTGCCCATCCAAGAGACAAAAAGGCGATGCCAACCACTACAGCGATTGCTAGTACCTTATATACGTTTTGATTAATCTTCTTAATACCTGGGATTAGATGCTTTACATACCCAGCAATAAGAACAATAGCACCAAAGATTGCCTCAACTGCACCACCAAACCATTCAGGGGTTGCTACTGGAGATGAGGGGTCGGTTGGTATTTCAACCTCTTGGCCGAAAACATTAATTGCAATAAAAGTTATTCCAACTGCAGCCAAGAAAGAGAGTGATCGGATTAAATTCTTTTTAGAAATTCCCATGATTTTAAATATTAATGAACTCAAATATAAAAAAACTCTATCTACCCTGTTTGAATCTCTTGTATTCATTAAACAGCTTTACATCTTTGTAAGTATTCTTTTGCTCAGAAAAATACCTATCAAATAAAATACCAGTTAGTCTTTTAAAGGATCTTGGAGTTAGATTTTTTTTAGCCGTAGCAAGTTCTCTTACCATATATTTCCTTTCTTCATCTGTTACAAGATCTGATCTTAACGTAGTATAGTTCGCATACTTCCAAAGATCGTACACGATATACCGCTCTCTTTGGCTTATTCTTTTATAAAAACGCCTGAATACAGGAAGTTCATGAGTGTCTATTGCGTTAAAATCTTGAGCTACTATTGCATCTTTTATGTTTTTAAGAGCTTTCGGGAAGTCATGTAAATATATTTCAGGGCCTCCAGCATAATATTGATGAGCTATATACTCATAATAATCTGGAGATACATCTATTGCCTTTCCTGTCAGTCTATATATCTGTGCCGCAAACCAAACAGCATCATCGCTCGTTGCACTCGCATACTCCATAACATTTGGTACGGCAGGATCATTAAACACATAGCTTATCTCTCCGGTGTTCCATGCCATATTTATATACGCCTCGGCAAAAGGCTTAAATACGGTTGGAACAAATGCAGTAAAACTTGCTGTTCCCCCTATTGGATCAAATACGGTAACTAATGCCCCTGCAATATCCATAGCTGCTTCAAGTGGATGTTTGTTTCCTTTTGCTACATCGTATATACTCTCAGCAGAATTTTGAGCAACCCGAAGTAAAGACCAAGGCTTCGGTAAAGTCCAAGGATTTGCAGGATCAAAAGGATTAAAAATTAATGTATTGTTTGTGGCAGCAAAAGAATTATGTATATACCTATCGTAATCTTCATCATCCATATTCGCATCCAATAACATTCTATTTAGTAAAGAAAGTGCGAAAGCGCCAGCTAATACGTTTTTCCCTCTCCTTGATTTAACCGAACGCAAACTTGCGGTTGCCGATGTTATTCCAACCTGAGAAAACATATAAAGACCCCTCAACCACGCGGAATGAGTACCGCCCTTTTCGAAATTTAATGTTATATTTTTAGCAACATAAGCGCCTATCTGTTTTGCTTTCTTTTCTGGCACCCCTTGTTTCATCAAATCCTTCTTCACCGCTCCATATGCCGCTATTCTAGGCATCATCTCTATTCTATTGCCAACAAAAGATAGTATTTCAAGACCTCCCTTTAAGGCTACCTTTGGATCTCTTGCACTTCTCTCTACATCTTTGATGTATTTATTTATAATCTCAACCTCTTCAGTTGTTCCCTGCATGAAATCCCAACTCATAGGGACACCTTCTATTTCCATCTCTCTTGCTAATTCAACTATCTCTTTACTTGTAGCTTTTGAGAACAATTGGCCTACAGTAGACTTTGCCATTAATTTTACTGCCTCCCATCTAATATGCTTTAGATTAAAGAGTTTCCTGTATGCTTCTATATTGGCATTTGCCTCTTGGCTATCTCTGGCTATATTCGGAATCACAAAGTCAGGGCTGTATGTAGTAAATATAGAACTCATTAATCCAGTAATAGGCCTAATGTATTTCTGCACAAACCTAAGAACAGGGCCAGCCATTTCAGGCTTTCTATTTAAACTCTCAACAATAGGATTTCTTTGTAATTTTCCCTTCTTGTTCCTAAGGGGTTTAAAAAACAAATAATACAGCTTCCCGCCATCTTTAACCGCAATGCTATTCTCTGTTATAGCTTTAGAAACACCATTATTGAAATGTATTACATCTCCATTGTCATTTGTTTTTATAATATATCTAGCCGGAATTATCGCATATTGGCTTGGTACGGGATTTTCTAACATGAGACTTTTAAACCTAATAATGGCTGCATTTACTTCCCCTTGCCTAAAAGCATTTCCAGCTTTTATCAACCCCATAGCCATAGGGTCTATTCTTTGATCTTTTCCAAAGACCTCTCCCGTTCCTTTTGCCGCATATAGTTGAGAAGATAGTGGCCCCATATTAATATTAACCTTATCTGGAAGCAAAGACGGATCAACGTTCATGGGAACGTAAACCTCATAATTAGGATAGCCCTCTCTCAATCCATTCTTCATTCCATCTGCTACTTCTTGGGTTATCATTCCCACTTCTGGTCGCGCCATATAGTCAAGGTAATGATCAAGAACCTCCTTTTTGTACTCTTTATAAAAATCTAAATATTGCTTCTTTTGAAAATCTGTTAATTTATCCAACCAAGCATTTGCGTCTTGGGTGGAAGTCCCAGAAGCCATTTTGGATACTTCTTTCTTATTTATTTCCTTTATAGCCTTTGCTTTCTTTATAATTCTTTTCTTGGCACTAGCATCTTCCTCTGGAAGATCTTTCATCATTTCATTTAACGCAGCCTCGCTTGTAGTGAGTGGATCAACAGTCTGCCCTATAAGACCTGAGAGCTTTTCGTCAAACTCCTCTATCATACCATCCATTTCGGCTACCCTCTCCTCTTCATGCATCTTCTCGTACCTAGCGTTCCTTTCTGGGATGTGGTTATAAAACATAAAATCCCTCCATTCATTAAAATTCAAGCCTTTTATCGCATTAATGCGCCCCCTAATACTGTTTTTACTTATTTTTCTGTTTTTTGACCCTAATTCAAATCTAGGAACACCAAGAGTCTTTTTCATTATATCGGTCCTCATCGTGTTTCCTCTTGACTTAGACATCTCTAAGCCCATTATTACGTTAAGGTCAGGATCAGATATAGTCCTGCCACCCATATTTTTCTGAGCTATCTCAACAATGTGGTGTACATTTATAAATGCTTGAGCAAACTCTTGCTTCGCTGTAAGCTCTGACCTTATGTTTATAGCATTCTGATTAGCTTCTGCCTGAAGACCGTCTTTATATGCTGTTGCCCAAAAGTCTGTATGCGAAACCTCTATCTTCTTTAAGAAGTCTTTTAAATTTTCAACACCCCTTCGAATCCAATATCTTGCTACATTTCTAGCTTTTCTTGCATTTTCGGGAACTTGCTCTAAACTCGATGCGGTAATTCCTAAATCCGTATTAGACAAAAAATTCATTACATCCTTTAGGTCTTTTTGCATCTGCTCTTTTGCAGTTGGAACCCCGTCATCTTTAGTCTTGCCTTCTACATTTTCTTCAGCTTTAGGCTCACTCCATTCATTTTCTATAGATTCAGCAACCTTTTCAGAAGACTCTTTTGATTCTTGAACTACCTCGTCTACTATGTTTTTGACTTTAGCAACATAAGGCGAATCCATGTTATTATTATCAATCGCCTTGCTTATTTCTTTTAATTCCTTTCCTTGAATCTCTTTAGCCTCCTCTTTGGTTATCTCATTGTTCTCAAACCTAGCCTTTAACTCATTATTCAAAACAGACACAGCCATTGATTCTAAAGTTTCTTCTTGAATAGAATCAAACACTTTGTCATAATTGTTATTCGCCCTCTTTAGCGCCTCCTTTACTTTTACCCCAACAAAATCAGAAAGACGTTCGCTATACCCCTTTGATTTAACTACTTCGTCAATAATTTTAGGATGATCAACCTTTTGAGTTTTTGGAGAAACTCTATACTTCTTATAGTCTTTGCCTCTTCTTTCAACCTCTTTATTAACAATAGGAATTTTGCCAGAACCTTCTTCTTTTGGAGCAAGAGCCTTATTTACCCTGTCTAAAGTTTTCTGTTCAGCTTTGGATAAACCAGAAGGATGAGTTTTCTTTTCTTCTAATCTATTTTTAGTATTTAATAAGTCTTCAGTAGAAGCAACGTTTTTTGTAGGTTTTTGGCTCTGCTCATTCTTTGGATCTGAATATTCGTTTATCAATGCATTTCTTACATCCTTCGGGTCAAAACCATATTCCTTAGCTAAATCATCGGCTAACTTCTCTATGGTAGGAGCATCTTTATGAAGAAAATTAGTTTTTTCATTAACTACGTCACCTTTAAAAGACGTAGGGTTTACTTTTTGACCACCCGCAACTGTTACCATCGCAAGTTGCTCAGGCGTTCCTGGTAAACTAGCCACCCTTTCGTCAAAAACTATATCTGGAACCGATTCTTGTTCTAGGTCTGTTCTAGGTTGTTCTGCTTTTGCAGTTTTTTCTACATCTTTCTTAGTAACTACAGGGGTTTCGGGCGTTTTTGTTTCTTGAACTAAATCTGGTTCTACTTTAGTTCCAGGTTGTTCTGGCTCTGTTTTTAGTACAGGCTTTGTACTATCCTTTGCCTCAGTATCTACAGGGGCTTCCGACTTAGGTACAACTTTAGATACAGACTTTGTGCTAGATTCTTCTTTAGCCTCTTCTTTTGCAAGTAATAATTTAGAATTTTCAAGATCAGCCAACCCTTCAGCATCTAATAAGCCATCGGCCTTCATACTTTCAAGCGCCTCAACCATCTCTCTGGTCATGCTTGTTTCGGCAATCTCTTTTAGTTCAGTATCAACGTCTTTTACTTTAGATTCCGTTTCTTTTACATTCTCCTTAGCGGATTCAGCAAAAGCAGGATCTAACTTCTCAGCTTTCTTCTTTGCCTCTTCAAGCATCTCGGTTAGCCTTTCTTTCTCTTTGATTAAAACATGAGACTTTTGATTGGCAGCGCCTTTTATATTTTCAGGTATTTTTTCTCCTACTCTTTCAACCTCGTCTAACTCTTTTTCTAATTCTTCTTTTACTTCTGGTGTTATATCTCCTTTTTCTGCAGCATTTTTGATAGACTCTCTGACGTTCTCAGCCCCTACAACATCAGCATCATCGATTAATTTTTTCTTTGTTTCAGCTTTAGATGAATTATTATAGCCGCCCATAAATAAATTAGCAGCAGCAATAGGTCCACCAAATCCTAAGCCAACTATACCCTCTTCTATAGTTTCTTTAGAGAAGATATATTTCATAGCATCTAGTGGAGGCATTGGCTTCTCTATCAACAAAACATCTGCCGCCCTGCTAGTAATTCCTGTAAGCATTTCCGTAATAGGCTCTCCAGTTACATCTTTAGAAAATTTACCAAAAGCACTAATACCACCAAGCAATCTTTCCCTGAGTGTTTTCGCAATTGCTTTCTTTGCCTCAGCTTTAGGGATACCTGACCTTAATAGAGTTTGCCCCGTTCTTCTTAACAGGCCGAAAGTGAATCTTTCAAAAATCATTTCAGCCGCCCCACTTATCGTTGAATTTATGGCAATATTACTATCTCTACTTCCCTTTTCATTTACAGTTGCATTTGCAAAAGCGCCTGTTATTTTATCTGTTTTAATTAACTCATCGTGTTTAGCAGCTGCGGCATATGCTCCCATAAAAGACAAAGGTGTGCCAGAATAATATGATGCTATCATAGCTGGTGCAGACCTTACCACCGCCCCCGCAACATGCTTTAATGCTGGCCCAAGACCCTGTTCATTGTATATATCTAAAGAGAATTTGCCTAACTGTTCATCATACGAATCAATTCTTTGAATGTCTTTATCCATCCATTGCGCCAACTCGCTATCACCAAACTGAAGAGCATCTTTGTTTAAAAGGGGGTTGTCGGTAATATATTCCTTTTCTAATTTAGCTAAATAACGATCCTTTTCTTCTGGCTTAATAAATCCCAACTTAACAGCAGATAACGCCTCAAGTTCTAACGCTGGCTTTAACAAAGTTCTTGAACCAGCCCTTAAATAATCTGGGAAATTAAAAACCATCCTTTTGACAAAATCTTTGCTACCAGCACTAAATTTATCGTGAAGAGATCTTATATTATCAGCACCTACACGTTCTAAGAAAAGACCAAACTTATCGCCACTCATCCCTCTTTCAACCATCCGAACCGCCTTATGCTTCAACTCCTGAACCCTCTGTTCTTCTTGCCTAGCAACTACTTCGGCTCTATTTGGTGCGGCTAAAGGAGGATCGGGTTCTTTGCCTTCACCAAACATATCTGAGATTACCTGAGCATTTTGATTTTTATCGCTCATCACCTCAGTATCCCACGCCACATGAACATGCCCCTCATGTCCATCAGACCCCCATATAGTCTTATACCCCTTATCCTTCCAGAAAGCAGCTACTTTGTCTCCTTGGGCTTTATTTGCAACAGGAATGTCAATTGCTTGATCGCTATAATGCTTAGAACCTTCTTTGTGTACTGGATCTGTTTTCGGGTCATTGCCAATTCCTTCCTTGTACAACCATTCATTTTCCCTCATTTGTAAGGGATGAAATTCTATTGAATCGCTAGGAATATCTGGAGATAACGGGAATAGTTTGCGAAATTCTTTGGCATCATTTAATACAGTATCCTTAACAGTGACACCTACATCTTCTTTAGGGTCAGAAGGTATTAATGGAGTCTCTTTTTTTAAATCAGAACGGTTTGGTGCAGCTAAAGGAATTTCAGTATTCCCTTCCGCAATTGGGGCATCTTTGGTAGATAAGCCATTTCCAACCGGACTTGATGGCTTCGACGATTCTTTTTTTTTTGAATAAGGGTTAGATAATCCCACCAACTCATCTCTCAAGGCATCATTCCAATCACCCTCTGCATAATGACCATACACATCTTTCCAGAACTTTTCCTCTCCTCCAACCATTTGTTTCGCCATCCCCTGCAAGTCCTCCATAGGAGGAGTATGTCTAGGGTCATATTGTCTATAAAAATATTCTAACCTACCTATTAAATCTTTAGGAGGATCAGTGGTTTGAGGCTGTTGTGGAGCTTTTGTTTCTATCATTTATTCAATGGGTTATAATATGATCCCTCACTAAATTCCTGCTTCGCTCCACCTCTTTCCCAATATGCCGTAACAGCAGACAAAAATTGAGGATCGCTTCTGTCTAAAAACAATTTCGCTTGCCCATCTTCTAAAACCACATTCTTTGCCTGGTCCAAAAACATTTTCTCTGACTTATCTGTAGTTAATTTAGCCATTGCATCTAAAAAGTCCTGACCAGATGCCCCTGGAGGAAGTGCAGGTACACCCATACTCTTAAACCTTTCAGAAATATCATCTAATGTAATAACTACAATATTTTTTCTGTCTGCAGGACCCAACAATCGCGGTTCAAACTTAGCAGAAACAACTTCCATACCGAAAATTGAACCTCCAAGCAAATCCCCTAATTTACTATTTACTTCCCCAACATCATTGCCCATCACCCCTTCTTGCCAAATTTGAGTTTCCCTTTCATCTTTATAATCTTTAGCTGTAAGCCTATCTGTAGCTTCTTTATACACTGTATCTTTTTTCCCTCTATACAATTTAGCCTGTTCTTCATGGAAATCTACAGTAGCCATTAATTTTTCATAAGGCGAAGCATCTGGAGAAACATCAATATTGCCCTTATCCTCTGCCTCTTCAACCAAATGCCAATTCTTTTGAACTATATCATTTTGAAGCATTGCCCTAAAATGTTCGCTGTCAAACTTTGATCCTTCGTTTGTGATTGTCACTCCATCTTTCCCTTCTATACTTGTTTTCTCTACCTTTGTAGACTTCCCGCTCATGCCATCATACCACGCTTCTTTATCAAAAGCTATTGCACTTACGTCTTTTTTGGGATTCATCCCCAACTGCGTTCCAAATTCCACCACATCCGAATATCCATGTTCTTCGGCATCGGCCTTAATCTCAGCCTGTCTTTCTTTTGTGGTTAACTCTAATAATTGCCCAAGTTTTGTTTCTAATTCCCCTGTAAAGTCCGGCCCTCTTTCTGAATGCAAAACCGTTTGTAAAACATCACCAGGGTTCTCTGACCCCCACTGAACGTCCTTGAATATTCCATTTATTTGTTTCATTACAGTTGGACTCGCATATTCCGGTATCCCAAAGTCTTCAACATCGAGATCATTTACTTTACCCTTATTGTTTATAGCCTTCGCTACGCTGTCTTTGTAATCTTTAGAAAACTTTGATGGGTCAGTTGCTATCAAATCCATATTAGCCTTCCCTGCAGCTTCATAATTTTTAGACCTTTTAGCCATTTTTGCTGTCTCTCCAAACCCCATCATTGCGGTTCCGAATCTTGGATCGCCAATATCAATTTTTTGATCTTCCGAAAACATCTCTGATAAGGTCTTTAAGAAAGTATCTCGCCCATACTTGTTAACCTGCTCTTGTTGATTAATACCTGCATCAAACTGCGTAGTATACATATCACGAAGCCACTTCCTATCCTCTCTTCTTCTTTGGGCATCATCTCTCTGCTTCTGAACCTTTTCGGCTCTCTTGTCCCTAGCCTTTATCTGTCTTTCTAAATTACCAGCCCTTTCTAATGTATCAACCCCACGATTAGGCCCCAATATCGTAGCCTTGCCAGTTCCCTGACGCTGCTGGTGAACGCTACCAAGAGTTGATCCATATTCCATTTACACGAATTGTCCAAGACTGATTAATGCAGAAGACATATCACCTAGTCCTGAATTTATATTTTGTTGCCCAGCACCTAATTGCTCCCTGAATTCATTGTACTTGTCTCTGTAGGGCGCAAACTCATTCATTTGCTGTTCCCTCTCTTTATAATTAGCGGCAAGCAACAACGCTCTATTTCTTGCATCTTTTTTATTGTCGATATAAGATGCATTCTCAACTGCTAAATTTCTATTTGCCTTATTTGTTTGTCCTTGAATCCCACCTATTCCAAGCAAAGGATTGCCAGACTGAACAGCTAAACCCGAAGCGTTGGCCTGGGATTGATCGATTCCTTGCCTCGCAGTTTCATACCCTGGCATGTTTCGCCTAGTATCTGCTTGGGTTTGGCCCAAATATTGATAAACTTCATTTGGTATCTCATACTCTGGACGCTCAAGGTTAGCAAGACCTTCTTTCGCCTCTTTTCTTTGGTTGTTTCCTAAAACTCCTTTAAAAATAGAGCCTATCGCTGAAAGTCCAAATCCTATTCCTGCTAATGCTCCTAATCCCATAACTTATATTGTATCGTGACTTAATGTATACTCAACTTCAACGCTATTTAAAAGAAAATCTTTGCCTTGTTCAAAATTTTCCAACTCTAATATAAGGACTTCGCTTCGAAGGTGCTGACCTCGCAATAATTTTTCAACATCTGTAGCTGCAGACAAAGCATCCGAATTATCATTTATATCTCTCAAAAAATCAGCAAACCACAATCCCTCGTAATTTATAAACTTATTCTCGATCAATTCACTCAACTGCCCACTCGCATTCAAATCAGATATAGGAGTAGTAATTACGGGTATAAAGAATTTCTTATCACTACCTATCTTAACATTCCACCATATCTTAGCAGATAATGGCTCTGGATTAATAACCACCCTAGCCATATTCCTATATTGAACACCATAATAATTTGATCTCGCTACCACTTCGTCTTCATGCCTCCATAAAGCACCGTCTTTAAAAGAAACAAAAACCAACCCTACTTTCCCATATCTCTCTGGTTGGAAAGAAAATTCGCTGCCATATCCATTCTTCCTATCATCAAAACCCCACGTTATAATTCCATCTCCTGCAAAGGTAGTCAACAAACTCCCATGCTCTCTTTGAAATTTAGAAATGATTTCACCGCCCAAAAACCTACCCTTTGCTAACTCATGGTAATAATTGGTTTTCTTATAGTCAGAAATAGGCGTTTGCCCATTCGCACTATACATCCATTGCTTCCCACTAAACTCATCAAATGCAAAACAAAGACCTACATCTACCTCTATACTTTCTGGATGATGGGTACCAAGATCAAACCTTAATTCCCTGGCTAAATTTAACATCCTCGCTGTTCTACCTATAAGGGCATTATTAGAAAGATCCATTAATCTATCCTTCGCTATATAAATAGGTTGAGTTTTAAACTGAGCAATAGCAAGCATTACATTCTGCAAAACCCTAAGACCCTTAATAACACCAAAATCAAGATCTATTTTTATTTCATCAGTTTCCCTAAATGAAGAGATACCATTAATCTTAGAATTGTCTACATAAATATCTGAAGTTCTTATTCTGTTATAATAAAATCTTTCCCCAAATTCAGGATCATAAACATTTCCCCACCCTATATCTTCACTCGTATTCTTTACACTATCAAAGTGACTATCATTTTCCTTAGCTAAGAACGCATTATAATACGCTTGTGGGGAAACAGAAGAAGAACTGCCGTATTCGTACTCAGAACGCCTTAAAAACGTGTCTCCACCCAAAAACTCAAGGTTTGTTAGACCTCCACTGACTAAAAATGTGTTTCCTGTCTCATAGTAAAGCCCATCACCTAATCCTTGGGGTTTATATATCTCGATTAACAAGTAATTCCCTCCATCGGTAGGGATTATAGGAAAAGTCATACCGTCCTTCTTTCTTAGACAAATTTCTGTTTCTCCTAATTCTGTGACCTTGCATATATCGATAATATATTCTGTATCTAAGATTGCATTAAAAGAATCATGGGCTATATTTAATCCTACGGGACCATCAGTTTTAGCTAAGAACCTTACCCTATCACCCTGCTCGGGAAGAAATGAATCATTTATATTATCAGTGAAATCTTTTATTTCGATTGTATTGTCTGGATTGTCAGCAAATTTATTTTTTACCAAAGACACCAACTTCAAACAAACAACACTAGCTAAAGTAGGATCGTCTATCTTTTCTAATGCTCCATCTCCATTTTCCTGAAGGTATGTAATGCTATTAGACTCTACATAGTTCTGGACATAATCTGACTGTCGCTTATTTTTAGTCCTTACTATCTCCACTGAATGCGCCCAAGAAGGAATTCCAGAATTTATACTTATAGTTACTTTAGGAGTAACCATAATCAAAAACTTACCTCCCTCTATTTTATAATCTTCGGCATTAATTCTTATTACTCCTATACGACTTACGGTACACCGCCTATTATACTCTTCTTTAAAAACAACACCAAAATCATAAACGCCACCTTCTTTTAAGAAAATATCATAATTAGACAAGGTATCATCACCTGGAGTGCCAGGATTAGGGGTTCCAGACCCCTCCAAAGCATCTAAGGAAGCTGATTGTGTAGGCTCTGTAGTTAATAAAATCCTCTTCTTGTATACACAATTTCCATCTGTAATATCAATATCCATTCTTCGGTTAACCAACCCACCCAAATGATCAAAATTCTCTTTAGTTATGAACAACTCGGTATATGTAATCCCACTTTGAGTACTTTGATCTATTGCATCTATATTGTAAGTAATTTTTATTGTAGAACCAGCAGGGCCGTCGAATCGAATCTTTAGAACCACCTCTTCTTGCGCTAGCTCCTCTATTGTTATATTTACATTAATAGAAGCACAAGCTCCAGTAAAGCTAAACTCTCCCACAAAATCATACTTCCCAAGAACAACAGTATTCGTTACATCACCAGGGCAATCATAGTTTTCTAAGTTAGCCGCAGTAGCTAATCTGGTATTCCCTTTATCATCAGCTACCTGAGCAAGTGTTCCGCATATCCTAGGAACATTATCGTATAATTTAAAAGCCTGTACGGTATCGGTTCCAAAGCTGCTATCAGAAGGAACTACCCCAGATGAGCCATCATTCCTGAAATAATATTTTAGATCTCCGAAATCTGCTTTGTTTATAATATCTGCCCTATGCCAAAAACCTTCATTTTCTTTCCTAAACATTATCTCAACCGACTTAATCTGTGTAAGATCATCGACATTTGATAAAAAGGCTTCTGCGTAATCTACTTCTATCTCATTATAATCTGTATCTAAGAATGGACTTGGTAGCACTCCGGCATCATCTGTTTTACTTAATGCTGTAGCTATTCTAGACACCGGACTTAATGTGCTCTTTTCATTTCCTATATAAATTACCCTGAAAGCAAACTGATACGATCCTCCATAAAAATCAAAAACGCTTTCCAATGTAGCGTTCTTTAAGAATCTCGTCCTTGGCGATAGGTTGGGTGGCCTCTTAATAAGATTGATATGAAAATCAGTTAAATCATCTGGATACCCACCACTAGCAAACCTACTTAGAGAAATAGATCTTGGAGCTTCCCCCACAATAACAGAACTTGTACTCCTCCCATCCGTCCAAATCAAAATATCTCCATCGATAAGCTCATGTTCACTTATTGGCCTGGCTATATTAAAGTTCAACCCCGAATCCTGAACAATAACAGATATTAGATCGCTATTAAATGGATAGTATCTGTATATCCCATGATCTCCATTCGAATTATAATTGAAAAATATTATAGATTGACCCAACTTATCCTCTAAGGCCCCTAAACATTTGTTATCTCCTGCAGGTAAGGTGTTCTCTATTAAAACATTCCCTTTATCGGCAATCATATCACCTAACTCGCTATTGTATGCATTGCGCATATTTAAAGCATGTAGGTAATCGACACCCTTTACCGACTTTAAATCATTGTCTTTGTTTACAGACCCATGAAAATGATTAAGGGATTTCTTTCTCATGCTTTCGGGCTATTAAAGTAACCACCTCGGAATGCCCCTAAATAATCCTCAAGAGTGTAAGAAGGAGATAATATGCGTAAAGCAATATCGTATTCGTCTTTGAATTTTTGTCCATGGTAAGCGCTCATCCTAAGATCCCTAGTCACTTCCGCTTTTTCCTGTAATACCTTATGCCTCAAACACTTATAGTATACACTAGGAATAAGAGCAACCTCGTGACTTGCCGTATTTGATTTATATTCTACAACCACCTTATCGCCTACTTTCGCATCAGCGCCACCGTTAAAAATGATCCTGTTGTGTATTGGATCATACTTATACCTTCCATTACTAAACATTTCAGGCCTATAACCAAATAATGTTCCGTTACTGTCACCAAATAGCGAATCACACAAAACATTATGAAAGGTACAGGCGGTACAAGTAACAGCACCCACCTCTGTACTAATAGAGGCCGCCAAATCATCTATTTCTTTTTCTACTGCTTCTTTTAGGTCTGGGTCACACGTACAAGCACTAGGCGCACCATTTTCTTTAAGTTCGATTAGGCTATGAAAGTTATCATCCCTTCCCATTACTCTCAACCTGCCATTTGAAAGCAACGTGCCAGCCTTTAAAATATCATCTACATCTGAAGACAGTGGAACCGTTAAGTTCTCGTCTATGGTCACCACAATACCTTTGACAGCAGACAAAAGGAATATATTCATCTGCTGGGCAGTCCGTCTAATAGACCTTGCTACAGGTATATAGTTTTTGAACTCTTCGTCACCCGAAGTTGCCAATATATCTTTTACTATTTTATCTATGCTCTCGAACTTCACTCGGCTTTAATTCTGTATTGTCAATAAAATAATCTTTAAATCCTTGTTTTTGCCCCATAAAGAACTGAACAGTTAGATCGATAACTTGCTTTTCATAACCTTTAGGAATTGGAAGTTCCGCTGTATCAGAAAGCCCATCAACCCCAACACTCATATGAACCTCTACATCTCCAATGGGATAACCTATATTCCGAATGTACACATACTCTTTATCTTCTGTTTTCTCGTAGTAATAGCTTGTAATATGAGCAAAAACCTCCTCCGCGCCAGAAACAGCGAATCTAGATGATTGATGAATATATGGCATATAACCAGCCAAAGGAGCTACATGTCTAAGCCCAGAATTATTAGGGAGGTTTTCTAGTTTTTTAGGAAGAACCACAAAATGCTCATCTCGAGTCTCATCTTTTTGTGGGGTTACAACAAATTTGCAATACAGGTCACTATCAAGAATGGTTGAGATTTCTTCAAAAACCTCTATCATCTTTGTTTTTCTTTTTACTTCAATGCGCTCCCGTATACTCTGATATTGAACATAGTTAATAACTGCATTCAAATAAGGTGCTATATCTGCTTTTTTTACAGACGCATCATCTGTTAAATGACCACCAGAAACAGCGATATAAACCTGGTCTATTGCTACTTCCTTATTCATTTAACTGTTTTTGGGTTAAAGCAAATCTTGTTATATCATTATCTCTTACACCCAACCCCATAAAGATCAACATAATATCAAGAAGATTAGTCTCATCCTGTGTCGCCCATTGTAGATTAACAAAAGCACCATCGCCAGGCGCATATATTTCCTCCTTGGTTGTTTCGTCAACCGTTACCGTTCTGTTTAGTCTTAAAGGATTAGACAAGTATTCAAATTCTATATCTCCCGTTATCTTAGGGTATGCAAATAAACTGCCTGTAATATCCATATAGATTCTGCCTTCAGCAACAGATGGCTTTCGAATAATAGAATGAAGAGTTTGGGATTTATTATTTGAGTTTAAGAAATCAATAGGTATTGTTCTTTCAACCGCGCTATTCCCCGAATTGTCTATATAAATATAGTTTCCTTCAATTCGATGCCTATAATCAGAAGGAACAGAGCCCACACCAGAAGTAAGAGTAATGTCGCTTTTCTTTATAAAAGGGCGAAGGCTGTCAGCTATTTGATCAGAAACCTCCCATTTCTTCATGTAATAAAGAAACAAAATGTTTTGAGCATCATTTATCCGACCATTGTATTGAGCATTATTGAAGTAACCACTTTTGCCCTTTATAGCCAAATCCTTCACGCTTTGAAATATTCTTTCAATCATATTTCAAATTTATAACCAGGTTAGTCTATAAAAAAGCTCCCTTCAATTAATATAGAGAATGGAGTTGTGTTTGGTGCATTTCCTTTTATCTCAAGATCATATGAACCATTACCACTATCATCAACTAATCTAGCTGACATATCAATCCCTTCTGCATCTGGAACATCTAACTCTCCAGTTGATAGCCTTACAGCTATATAGTTTGTGCCGAACTGACTATTTATAGTTCCCTGGGGCGCATATTCTCCTGAAAAATAATTTTCTAAAAGTTTAACTATTGAAGTAGACGAAGTTACATCAAGTCTTGCCCTTACATCCAACCTACCACTAACTTTCCTGTATTGGAAAGTATAATCGGTTGGCGTTCCTTCTACTATAGGCTCTGAAAATGTACTGTTCACTAAAGATCCTTCCGCAACACTCTGCCACGCAGTACTAGCAGCACTAGAGCCAGAAATCAATCTAGGTTGATCGTTTTCTACAACCACACCTCCCACTATATCTCTAATCTCATCGATAGCAGAAACAACATCTTCTGACCCTGCAGACCTCATTGCCGAAAATACAGACATCTGAGAAACCAAAGCATCATACTTATCCCTATCTTTTCCTAGCGAACTCAAGCCGCCTACATTACAAGCCCTCTTATACATAATATCAAGCTGACCCTTAGCTGCATCTATAATGTCAGCATACCCAACTCCACAATGAAGTTTCTCACTCTTATAGGCTCTAATCTTATAAATGTGAACGTAAGACTCGGTAATTGTTAAAGTTTGTGTCACCTCGATAACAGACTCTAAAATTGCCTGGTATTCTGCATTCTCATACGTTGCAGCATAGGTCAACGTAGCCAATGAGCTAGTTACTTGTAATCCCGCAGAATCTAAAACAGGTGGGACAACCAAGGTAATCAACCTGCTGGTTCTAACCTTGTCTGTATAATCAGTTATATCCGTAACCTTTATTTCTGAATTCGTGCAATTCAAAGTCATAGTGACCGCCCCAGAATTTACCTCGTCATTATCTGGTGGAGCATAATTGATATTGTGCGCCGTAACAACCTCACTACCCACTGTTGGGATATATCTGGTTGTTACAATATAGACACCTTTTAAAGTAACTCCATCTGCATCCACCGGATAAGCCTCTAAGGTCGTGCTTTGCTCCCCAGGGACAGCAAGTGTCAAGTCTGGGGTTCCTTCGGCCTTGAAGGTATTTCCTAGTGGATCAACAGCAGAATACTTATAAGTGCCTACCTCGCTGCCGGAAGTAAGTGAAAGGATAATTCCTTTTTGAACATCGTCAAACTTTACTTTCAGCGTTAACATTTCCTAATTTGTTTTTAACTCTATTATAGAGCGTTGTTTTGCGGCCTTTGTTGTCAGTATTTCCTAAATAATTAAGAAGTTCTGACTTCCACGAAGCATTGTTCTGCACCTTTATAACTAGGCCTTTCTCGTCAATTTCGTCTTCCTTAGTTAAAATGTACACTTTCTGCGTTGCTCTGTCTAAATATATTACATCTAATTCCTGCGCTTTATTGACAACCTCTATCAGATTAAACGTAGAAATATTGTCAACACTCATTCGCTTATCATCTTCTTTCTGTATTGTTTTACCAAGTTTAAAATTACCAACCCTACTAGCTGCTTTGCCTTGCTTGTACTCTAACTCCAAAGCCTTGCAATCCCTAACAAATTCGTGTGGATCTTTATGGCTTATACCATACAAATAAAGTTCATCCCTAGCTGATTTGGCTCCCATAACCCTAGTTATTTGTTCACCACCAACAGTCTCATTGAATTTTAAGAACTGCCCACCAGCATCAGTACTAACTTCAATCAACCCACTATCAAGGAAAGAAAGAACAGTACCCCTAAAGGCTGTTTCTCCTAACTTCCAAGATTCCATAAAGTCTTTAGGATATTTCTGTAATAGCTGCGACAACTTTAATTTCACCAAAGCCGCTGTGTCATCCCTGGCTGGAGTCACTATTTCGCCTCTAACTCTAAGGCCTCTAGCGATCACCATTATCTCGGCATCATCTTTTTTAAATATCTCATCAAGAACTCTCGCGGTTTCTTTTGCAAACTCAAGACTGATCTCCCCTTCTTTGATTGGATCATAAAACGTGTACATATATTCCCTTCCATCCTGCCTGAATGGGCTTTCCTTACACAACGGGAATAAATAGTACCATACAGCCATCTCAATCATTTGAGCGGTATATGTCATCTTAACACCTCCAAAACCATCTATCTTACCAGGGGTATACCTAAACATCCCATTACCAATGGGTGATTTGTTCTTATACTTTCTGATCTCATACGAAACTCCATTATGGAAACCCTGGATAACAGTCGGGGTCCTAATAGCTTTCGCATATTTAAACCCACCATTTAAGGGATCTGGTTTAATAGTCCTCCCTTCCATTTTAAAAAAAGAATTCCCATCCTTTCGGAATTTGATATTGAATTGCTTTATAAGTTCTTTAGCCGTGACAATTTTGCCAACAACCATTTCATCCCCTAATTTTCCGGTAAATTCTAACATTATTATTTGTTTATTAAAAATAGCTACAGAGAGCTTTCGCCCCCTGTAACTTAAATCATTTTAAGGTGTAGGTCTTTGAAGTATAATATTATTAGCACACGTACCATGAAAGGCATGGTGAGCTAACATTCCACAAGTCATTACATCTGACCCATGTGTAGCTATTGAATAGCCCCCACCCGAACCAGCAACACCGACACCGGAGAAAGAAGCCACAACATGCTCTCTAGAGATGCCATTTGCCTCTTTATATCGGTACCCGATTGTTGGGTCCATAGAGCCACTATCAGAGTTTTTCGTATAACCCAAAGGTGTAACGATACTCCATTTTTCGTAATCATATCCAGTTGCACCAGCGCCTTTCACATAATTGAAATCGTGTAAAAGTTTAAAGCACCAGCTATAACCAGCTTTTTTCAATGCGTAAAACCCTACAGAAGCAGCCCAATCCTCATTGGTTGTTTTCTGAAACTCATCATTTGGAGCTTCGTTTCCGGAATACCCCAACATACTTCTAGTAAGGAAATATCCTACATCTGGATTGAATTTATCAAGAAGAACATTCTCTGTCTCCACGAATTTATCAAACCCTTGCCATTCTATCAAATGATTTACACCAAGTCTTTCGCTTTCGTACAACTTAGCCATTTCGTCAAAATCCTGCATTGCATAAGCACCAGGAGTATAGAAATCGGTAGTTGAATTAGTTGAAGCAAACTCGATCAATCCTTCTGTACCTGCTATAGATGCATCTACTCCCATCTCTGGAACAAAAACAGATATATTATCTATTTTTTGGCCCCAAAGAAGCGAATTGCTACACTGTGTCTCAAATCTAAAATACGTATCAAGCTCTGTTTTCAAATGATAACTTCCAGATTTACCAGCTACGGGATCAAAGTAAGTAACATTTGAAAGCTCAGAACCAGTTGCACCAAATCTTTCTTTCACTATCTGAAGTTCATTTGAATACTTCAATACCCTTGGAGTCAAACCTTGTGGAAGACCAGATCCTTCAGCATGAGCGTTATCCGCAATCATGTATGCTTCACCAGCCGTAACACCTGCATCTAAATCTACAGTTGCATCCGTTGGCTTAATAACCAATCTGTGTGGATTTACAGAAGTATCCTTATCTGTGATATACGCCTTAGTTCCATTTTTCAAAAGAATCATTTGCGTTTTTCGTGGATAACTCGCTTTTCTAGCCGCACCACCAACGGTAAGGCTTGTGTCATACATAGCAGTTGCATCCAACTCTATTGTCATCGCATTTCCAGCACCAGCAGAAGCAGCAGTAATGGCTCCTACATATACCAAATCCTCTCTCCAAGGATACTCGTAATGTCCAATTAGGGGTGTTCTAACACCTTTGTTAAAACCCATAGCCTTTAGAGTCAACCAAAGACCAGGCTTATGACTATGCCTTTCCCTGACCGTAATCAGTTCGTGTGGCTCGTAAATATCGTATTGTGTAACTAACTGTTGGTTAGTTATTCCAGCACCAGGACCGCCAATTGCCTCTGGTTTGAGGTCATGTGGCCTGTTTGCAGGAAGAATAAGGGGTGTATATGCCATTATTTATTTTTTTAAAATCATGATAAAAACCCATCCTCAGCTTTGATTTGATCTTTCCATGATTGGTCTTTTGTAGCATTCGGCAGAACGCTACCATTACGTGTAGATGGCAACCCACTTAAATTCTTTGTAGTGTCAACCTTCTGTTTGTTTAAAGCACTCATAATGCCTTCTTGATACATTTGCTGTCCATTCTTAGCCCAAATCATCATATTGATTAGTTCCGTTGCTTCACCAACATTTTCTTTGGTTAATGCAACGCCCCTGTCTGCAAGGACTTGTGTAGCGGCACTGACAACTTCGGCCTTTAGTTCAGGAGAAACAGTGTGTTTGCCCACGAAAGGATCAATACCTTCCCCAAGTTCAACAGTTTTTGTTACCTCTTGAAAGTTGTTGTCAAAAATTGCGCTATTGACATTAGACCAGCCGTTCATTAGCTTTTGCGACTCTTGTTGAGAAGCCCTATTTGAACGAACCGCCTCTGTCTCCTTAAATGATAACTTTTTTTCGCGTAAGAATGCCTTCGCTTTACTAGTATCAATATTAAGTCTAGCTTGATCTGCTATAGAAACTTTGCCATCATCATCGGTTGGGAGTGTTAACTTCTCCTCAACCAAGGCATTTATTTCAGCAGCCGATAAACTAGGGTTTTCAATTTTTATTTTTTGTCGATGAACATCAGATGCCTCCATCTTATCTAAATCCAAAGCTCCAAGGCTTATATAATTAGATACTTCTTCTTGTGTAGCACCAGCAGAAACCAAATCATTGATTTCTTTTACAAATTCGTTTGAAAAAGCAGGTATTTGAGATTGGGCCTGTAAATCGTTTCTTTCTTTTTGAAGCTGGGCATAATTATCTTTTAAAGAGTTTATGCCCTTTACATCATCTATACTAACGTTCTCGCCGAAGTAAGAAGAAAAATTCTTAGTAAATTCTTCGGTATCAACTTCCGGTGTTGGTGGGTTATCTGGGGCAGTTTCAACAACAAGACTATCAATGATAGATTCCGCTGTTTCTTCCTGGCCTTCTGCAGTTTGATTTTCAATTTCCATATAACAAATTTATAATTTTTTATGTAACCGACTCTTGCGCGGAGTTCAAAACACTATCTAAGACCTTTCCATCCATGCTCGTTTCATTGTTTTCTTGAGCAATCTCCTTGTTCGTTGTACTCTTCATTCTCTCTATTCTCATTTTCTCTTTATATTCTGCAATCATGTATTGTGTCTTCAAATCATATTCTATTGTCATTGTTTGCTGCTTGCTTTTTTCTACCTCAACCCCTGCTTCTCCATTAGCCTTCGCTTGAGCAGTCTGAACTTCAAGTGCTCTTTGATGATTTTCTTTCTCTCTTTTCTGTACCGCTTTAGACAAGTACAACTGCGCTTTCTTTAGATCACCTTGCTCAATCATGTTTAACAGAATATAATAGACATCTATTGTAATTAACTGCGCCTCTCTTTGTTGGTTAAGGCCCAATATCATATTCTGACGCTTCGCCGAATCTGGAAGTATATTCAGCATTATACCCATCTCATGAAGAGTAAGGTTCTTTCCTAACTGTGCTGTTTTTACAATATTTTCATTGAACGGTTGGTATTTTACCTTTACATCACCATTTAATACTGCAAGCCTCCATTTGCCAGCCGTATGCTTCACTGTTTCTTCGAATAACAACTCATAACCCCTAAACCATTCAAACAAAGCATTATTGGTGGCTTGGTTCATTCCTTCCATTACACCGTTAAGAAGATCCTTTGTTTGAGATGTGCCATCAGCTACTTCATTCACACCACTAACTTGCCTTATCTGATCTATGTTATGATGAATCTCATCATAGTAAATCTTTAGTTTGTTATGAATATCAGACTGCATAGGATGGATAGCCCTATTGTCTGCGTTATTCCCTAACCCACCCTTACTCTCGGTGAAAAGAACACCATCTTTGGTATATACCTCAAGAAGATCTAGAATAGAGTATGCTTTATCGTTAATCTCTACAGTCGCATTTAATACCCCAAGATCAACCTCAATATCTGGTCCTGGTGGAATTTTCCGAATAGCATTCCTTTTTTTCAAAGTCGCTATCTGAATCTCATTTACGTATTCTATACACCTTTCAACCATACTGTCACCAGTACCGTTGTAAATAATAATTGGAAGTCTTGTTTCTTTAGATCCATCTTGGCCTTGCCTGACAATACCTCGCTCTAATCCGTAATCATAGACAATATCGGTTCCAATGGGCCAATAAGACCTATAAGTGTTTTGAAGGTTTGTTTCTTCAGATACAGAGTCTAAACCATTGTTGTCTATTAAAAGCAATTCTGTATCATTGGCAATAAAGGTCATATACATTACATCAACTACAAAATCATCATAAGGATATGCGCCATTGCTTTCTTTGTACTCTTCTCTTTGTTGCCTAGACCCAAAATCATCACCCATGCCATGAGTAGCAGAGTTCCTTCCATGCCCATTGTATTTTTTAGCAATCAAATAAATCTCCTTCTCAGAAAGATTAGACTCTGTTCTTATCTGGGATAGTTTTTTTGTTTCAATATAATACGCATAGTCTATATCTCTACAATCCTGATATATAGAGGCTCTATGTCCCAACCTGGCTGGGTCGATATACTTGATTTTTACCTTATCTGTACTTTGTTCCATGTAAACATGGAGGGCCGCCTTATTAAAATCGATAATATCTTCTTCCGTTAATTCCCTAATCGCTTTATACCTAGATTCATAAATTGTAGCGTCAATCGCATCTTTCATTTCGATCTCACTAGCAAGTCTTATCCCACCCATTTTAATGAGTGTTTCTAAATCTTCCTGATTTCCTATATTATCGAACTGACTAGACTCTTTGGGTTGAACCCCTGTTTCCGCAGTAAACTTTTTAACCAAAGGACTTACTAAAAGCCGCTCTATTCCTATTTTTTTGTTTCTTTCAATACTCGCAGACTCATCATTAGCCATGGTAGAAACAGAATATTCTCGCTCAGAAAATAATCCCTTGACTATGCTTCTAAACTTCGGTAGTATCTTGACAATCTCCCACGAAATATTAGCAAAGACTTTGGCTTCGTTGGGATCGGTGATATTAGAATCTTCTAATATCTGCATGTACTTTAACTTACTTTGCTCTCCCTTTCCATATGATCTCAAAGTTGCATAAGTCCTTCCAGAACCATTAGCCCCACCTAAACCAACACCGCCAGCGCCAGCGGCGTATTCACCATATACATACTTGTGAAATTTGAGAAAGTAATCCTGGTCTTTAGTTGTGTCGTCGCTAGGTTTTTGGAGTTTACCGCTCTTGTATAGCTTGCCATAATCTTTATCGGCCTTATAAACTGAATAACCTTTCTTTTCCATAACACGTTAATTATGCGGCAATAACCCTTCTCGTTCTCCAAATCGGCTTATCATATTTCTTCCTCTCATCCTCTATTCTCCTTAATTTATCAACATCCATTTCTGCTAAAACATTGTACCCTGTAGCCACCGCTAAATCCAGTTGGCTTCTATTTGTTACTTTATACCTTCTCCATTGCTTAATGATTCTAGGGTGAAAGTTATTAAATATTCTTCGCTTAATATGAACCTTTAAAGCATCGGTATATAAATTAATCAATGGTGTTGTTGCCTTTGCCCCCTTTTCTTCTCCTCGTTTTTTTCTAGGATCTGTATATGTAGCTTGTGGCCTATTGATTAAAAACTCAGACAGCTTATTATCGAAAAAACAATTAGGGATATAACCCTTATCGCTCTCTATAAATAATCCACACCCATAGTAAATACCTGTTTTTATAGCATCTTCGAAAAGATCCCAAGGGTTATCCGGTCTATAGATATAATCACACACAAATTTATCTGTTTTCATCAACCAAGGATTTAATATCTCCCCACCTTCTCCAAACTCAAGGTCTGTCCCTAAATTATCAACCAAAGGGTTGAAGGCTCTCTTTACAGTGATTGCGCCGTCAGACATCGCAGAAAACGGTCTGCCACTCTTTTTCTTCTTTCTTAACTCCTTTAGCTTGCTTTCCGTGGTTATGTGCTCAACAGGGTCCATTCCTCCCGTATAATCAAGGGTTGATCTCGGGACTAACACACCACCCTCCATAGCCACATTGTTAGGTATGTCTGGATGTTGAGAAATCTGCCATCTTCCATTTTCATTAGGTACCCACTCTACGCTTTTAAAGGGATTAGTCCATACCAAATCACCAGGTATTGCGTGTGGCAAGAACTCTTTGCCATCCAAATACATTCCCTTTTTTATAACAGCCATTTGTTGATCTAATAAAACTGGCAAAAGAACACAGTCCTCGTTAGGGACCATTAACGCCTCATCAACTGTAGCAGGGTGCTTTCTTTTTAAATTAATAATTGCCTCGTAGTCTCCAATTTTTTCTAATTGTTCAATCTCATTCTTTCTCCAAATTCTTTCTTGCCTTATTTTTGGCATACCATACTCGTCATTCTCAGCATTGAGTTCATAACTCCTAAAGAATCTGGTAAGACCAGTAATCGTTCTGTTGTTTTTGTTTTTATTATTAGGATCACTCTCATCCCACATCTTTGTCGCAACATCCAAAGTATCAGAGTTTTCAATATCCTCAATGGTTGAAGTAGCAAGAGCTTTGCCTATTATAATTCTACCGTTATGCAAAGCCAATGTACGCTTTACTATATTCCATTGATCATAAGCATTAACATTCACCCACTTACCATACTCATCCATATAATAAACCGTAAGGCGTTTACCATCGTATTTCCTTAAAACAAGTGGTTCAAAATCTATTCTAGACTCTAAGCATTGAATCCCTTCGTATATGTCCTCTCCAGCTTTCTTTTTTATTAGTTTCTTAGTGGTTTGACGTTCTTCCGGAAAGTACAATTCCAATGACTGTTTAGGCCTATCTGATCCTCGATGTATCGCTTTAATCAAAGGCGGCATATTTGCATGAGCATTAACTATCCTGGCAAAGTTTTTTTGCGCTGCCTCATCGTCCATGTTCTGCTGACCACTCCACGCTCTCTTATAATGAGAAGCAACAAAATAGCTTATAGCACAAGACTTTGCCGTATCTCCTATCCTTCTGGGCTTCATCACCAACATGCCGTATGAATTAGGATCTCTCCACACCCAATCCCATGCCGTAAAGAACTCTACAGCTTCCCACCTAAAGTCGGGCAATGATCCATGCTCTGCAATCCAAAAAGACAAAAACCATTCCATATACCCTGGAACATAAACAGGCTTTCCGTTTATTAAATGCCATCTTCCATTTTCTCTTATATGATAAATATTTCTGGCAAGAGCATCGATTTGTTCTTTTGGTTTCTTTCGAATATTAGCTGGGATTATAAGCCTTTTGTATTTTTGGTCTTGTTGTGGCAGGTTGTAATTTTCAAACTCATTCTCTGGTGGCATATCCGGCAAAGGGACGTTATGTTCCCATATTTTAATTTTCTCTGACTTTTCGTAGGTTCTGGTATACATATATTTAATCTTCTAAAAATATTCTCAATATTTTTAGTTACCTATTATTTTTTCACCCTACCTCTTTTTTGGCATAAACCTTATGTAAATCCAGTAACGCTATTGTATGCATTACAGCCAATAATACATGATGAAATTGGGCTGATGCTATAAATATGCGTGACCTTACTTGACCATCTCCAAATGCACTATTATATACCGACATTATAGCTGCAACAGCAGATAGGTATAATAGTAATTGCTGGCCCCAAACCAAATTGATCGGGGAAAATTTGATGCCTATAAATGTTATCATCTCGCCTTTATCCATGCGATGTAGGCCATATATAGCTGCTATTGTGAGCAAAATATACATGTACTTATCCAAACCCCCAAAAATAGAATTAGCAACAGTTAAAGCCGTAACCCTCCCTACACCATCCTCTACAAACAACAAACACCCCCACACAACATGAACAATAGATGTATATATTATTATGTATCTATAGCCTGATATTGTATTTATAAGAGCTTTCAGCATCACTTTTTTGTTAAACGTTCTATCTCGTCATCCTTCGCCTTAATTAAAGAATTATGAACTTTGTGCGTGAACCTGGCTAAGAAAAATATGACCGCAAAGGCTACTAATAATGCAAGATTGTCTGTGGACATCAACTTATCTATCACGGTGCTTGTAGGATCAACATATAACACATTTCCACCGAATACACCGCCAACAACCAGCAATGCGAAACCACTCGTGGCAATATACGTCGTTACAAGAATATTGAATCCCATTTCTTTTTGTTTAGTTATAAGCCCCATAAATTAGGTTTTTGGAAACCACGACGCTCAAGGCGGTCTTATGGTTTCTAAATTCCCAATGATTACAAAATATTTTTTCACTCTCGTTTATTTGAACCACTCCTTCCAATTATCCTTGCGCGGCCATACAGCCTTCCCTGAATTTGTGGTTGTCCGTATATACGTTTTTCCGTTATGGATAAAACTATTTGACCCCTCTATTCTTGCAACTCCTCTATCAATCTCTATCGGTACAAAGGTTGTATCCGGTCTGCTGCCTATTACTTGATGTACAGAATCGCGAATTGTTATTCTTGCGCTGTCCCTTTCTGTAACTTTCCAGCCCATTACCGCTACAGATTTTATTACTCGTTTTATTGAATCCTTAACAACCCTATGAGTCCCATCAACTGTTTTGATTCTTACATTATCTGTTTTGCCGTTTGTTGTGTGTGCCGAAAGATTACGAATTGAGTTGGCGAAATTACGGTCAAAATAGGCGCGTTTTTGAGCTTCGCCATTGCGCGCTTTGATCGATTCTTTCAACCGTCTTTGTTTGTCAATAACACTTTCAAGCTCTACCCATAGTCTGCTTTCTTGCTCGTTTAAGACCGCTAGTCCGTCAATAAACTTTTGAACAGTATCATACGTTATTCCGGCCTCAATCTTTGTTAGATCAGCATCAAATACAAGGTTGCCGCCTTCATCTAGCCTTTGCGCTGTCAAGCTGGTTGAAAAAGCTATCAAAAAAAGTACTATTATATTTTTCATATTTGTTATTTATGGTCTATAGTATGAGTCTTGGTCTGTGTAAATTGCTGCTCGGTCTGCGGATTTTGAGGCAGTCCAGTAGATAATTTCTTGTTGTTTCCCTTCAGTGTAAAGTGTAGCAGACCCATTCCATCTACGACCAATATAATTTAAGGCTTGCCCATGAGTGAGCGAAATAGGCGAACCCATCGCAACACTTGAATTGTTTCGATACAATGCTGCGTCATTATAATTTCCGTACATAATTTGTTGGCCAACATCTGTCGATGTAGCCGAACTTTTACGATAATCAGCCGTACCAATCGAATAGAAATTATTATCTGTAAGCCACGCATAGACAAAATTTCCAGCATTACCAGACCCTGCATCACTACTAAGTAAATATATTTCATCAGCTGTACCAACGCGCTCAAACACTGCTGCCATAGTGTGGCTATTCACAAACGTTATACCAGACCCCAATGCCATATTGTCGTTTACATGGTCAAAATCCATCGCAACCCGCCCATCTTGCCTCACAACTGCACCGCCTGTATAGATAGTTGGCATATTCGCATAAGTTGTCTGTGTTGCATTATTAGCCGTACCGTCCTGGTCGTATAAAGTCCTAACTCCACATGTTGTCCCTGAACAAAAAGACTCAATGCTACGGTCATCTGTATGGATTCCTATGAAATATATATCCTTCGTGGCGTTGTCAGAAGTCCTCTCGATCTCCATAGCCGGCCCCAAATAATCTTTATCTAGCTTTCTACTGACTGAATAAGCAACTTCTGAATTTGCTCCGTAATCGTCTAGGAGTAGGGCTGTTGTTGGTGTCCAGCCTGTTTGAATATCAAAATTATAGGCGGCTTCGTTCGGCGTAAGCTGTCTACTATAAAATTGAAACTGAGCAATCTCGCCATCAAAATCATCTGCATTAGCATCGTGCCGCAAACCAAGGCGCATTGGGTATGTAGCATTCGTAACAGTGCCAGCTGGCGGCGAACTATTGTTTTTATCCAATAAACCATCTACGAAAATATCAATGTCATTTGCTGTTTTTGTGCCAACTATATGATACCATGTATCTATACTTAGTGTTTTTGTTGATAATGTATTTACCTCGGTATTAGCTCTAACTAAAAACTTAATCGTGTTATTGGATTCGATTCTCGCAAAATGACCTCTATTGGTACTAATCCCTGCACGTGAATCATGATAAATCATATCGCTATTACTAGCAACATCCATATTCACGTATGCTTGAAAGCTAAAGTCACCAGTTCCAAAGTCATAGGATGTGCTTTCGGCAACGTCTACGTCATCAGTCGTACCATCAAACTCTAATGAAGTACCCAAGTCTGTTGTGTTGCCGCCAAACGTACCTGTATTTGAATTAATAGAAATATCCGCTATTGTCCCAGAATATGCATCTTGGCTAGGGTCAAAACTCAATACCAATTCATCCTGTAATATTTCTGTATAGCATGGTTCGTCTGGATAGGCGGCGGTTGGAGATGCTGTAATTGATCGGCCTACACCTTTAGTAATACGCAAGTCGTCAATATAGCCATTAAAATCTGTTGTGGAACTAGCATGGCCACCAATAGACGCTGGCCCTGCCTCATCATAAATTGTGGAAGTGCTTATAAAGCTATTAGTTTCTGTTCCGCCCAAAAAAGTTTTCCACGTTGAACCGTTTCGGGTCATAGCAAAATGATACCATTGGTTAGCTGATAATCCAGTCGCTATTGTGGCTCCATTTTTAATATCAAAACCTGTACCGTTGCTTGATATATATGTAATTATAGTGCTTCCATTTTGAGCAATCGAAAATTCATGCTCACCGTGAGACTTATAAAACAAAATATAATCACCGCCTGTAATTGTACTTGGACGAAACCAAAACTCTACCGTAAAATCTGAAGCCCCAAATGATAACGCTGCATTGTGGGCTATTTCAAGTTCATCTCCATCACCGTCAAAATAAGCAGAAGCTGTACCAAATTGCGGTGTCACATCTGTTGTTTCTGTGTTTGCTTGTCCGTTTGCTGTCACCGTAAACCCATTATAGCTATCATCAGTGAAAGTAGTTGCGTCGTCTACCCCATCCATGTGAAGGAGAGTGCTCACATAATTGAACTGCTGGTCGTCGGTGCAAGGTGCTGGAGCACCGCTAGCTGGATAAGACATTACCATACCCTGACTAATACAAGAAACAAGTACAAATAAAACCAGTATTGTTATTATTAAACTCTTCATTATGGACTGTCGTAATCTCCTTCTAGTGTAAAAGTTAATCCCGTTGTATCACCAACAAATGCTGTACATTTGAACTGCAAGCGATCACCATCAGCAAGTGCAAGGTCAACCATATTGAAACTTGAATTTGCTGTGATAATTTGATACGTATCATCTGCTCCAGCTTCAAAATTTGTAAGGACAACACCGTTGAGTAAAATCTGTATATCAACGCTTGTTCCAAACGAATTTGTAGACCACGACAATTCCCGAATAGTTACATTGTCATATTCCGGGCCAGCTTTATACACAACTGGGCTGTTTTCAACGGCTACCACAGTTGCATCTCCCCACCCCATAATTCCTAAATCTTTCTCATCTAATCCTAGCATTACGCGCACCTGTTCTGGTGTTAATTCTGCCACGATACCACCTACGCCATCTATGTTACCTAGAAGTCTTTCGTCTGCGACTACGTTTTGCATTTTAGCATAAGTCACTGCGTCTGTAGCGATAGTGAGTGCAGTTGCTCCGGTTGCATCACCCGTATGATTTGCGTTTGTAACTTTGGCATCATTCAATGCTACATTATCGAATTGAGTAGGACTTAATAACCCTGCTAAATTTGTACCCCCTGCACTTGTTGCTAGAGGTGCAGTTGCGTTCGTGCCATCGGAAGAAGCTATTTCCATTGAAGTAGCATTATGCGTACCTATTGTAAGGTTTGTTGTTACGTTTGTGACTTTTGCCGTGTTAGCCGTGACATCTGTATTTAAATCAGCAATTCCGTCTACTGATCCTGAAACAACTATGTTTCCGGTCACATCTAGGTTATCTAGTACGTTAACATCGGCAACACCAGCAGTTCCTATATTCAATTCAATAGTAGCATCATCACCCGTACTTGCTATGGTAGGCCCTGCACCTGTTGCTGAATTTGTAATGGTTATTTCATTGACTGCTGATACCGTTTCGCTAAAAATTAAAATTTCTAATGTGCCATCACCAATAGAATTACCGTTTACATCTAACTGACCCCCTAGCTGTGGCGTAACATCTTCGACTATATCATCAATACCGCTTACATCTGTGTTTATGGCCGTTTGTAATGCTGTTAACGTTGCGATCTTTTCTAGGCCGTCGGTCATATCATTGAATACAAATTCATCGGCCAATACAGGCGTTTCACTTCCCAATTCTTCCAAGTCTAAAGCCACTGTAATATCATCCGCTGCCTCGGCAATATCCAGCCCATTTACTTGATCTGTTACGGTTGTAACATCCGTATCCGTGTCGATCAATGTTTGTAACTGGGTTAATGTCATATGATGCACCCCATCATCTGTCACATCCTGATATACTAGCAGATCGGCTAAATCAGGAGCTTGCAAAACAAATTCATCTATATCTAAATTCAATGTTACATTTCCATCTATTGTACCGCCACCACTCAACGCATCACCAGCGATTACAGAAATTGTAGAATGGCCAATATGCTCGTCAGCTAGGAAGTTGGTAGCTGCGTCATGGTCTACATCCAAATCCATGTCACCTGTTACGTCCTGATAAGTTATCGTAATTCCAGTGTGTGTTCCGGTTCCATTGGCTACCATAGTTCCCGAGAAGTCCTCGACTTGTTCTTGTGTTAATTGGGTGTCTGTATTATCCAAGTATGGCGAAAGCTCTATAAACTTAGCCGCCTCGGCGTCACTTTCAAGACTTGCAAAAAGTGTATCGCCGCTAATGCTAAACTGGTCTATTGTTTGATTGTCCGAACTAATATATCCGCCCAAATAAACAGCTTGCGGAACTTCACCGTCACCCTCTAAGCTAATACGAAGAGAATCCGCACCTGTTAATTCAATTAAGTTAATGGTTTGATCGTCAGTATTATCAAGATACGGCCCAAGCAAAACAAAACCGCCACTCGCCAAAAACAAAGAATCATTAGACAACGACAATGCCTGAATCTCATTTGTTATCGAAGAATCAGCATCAGCAACAGAAAAAATAAATCCTGTACCGCTTTCAATATTTATAGTTTGGTTGTTCCCTGTTTTCCCACCATTTATAAGGTTTTGGTTGTCTGTTCCTCCACCAAGATATACTGCCAAGGGCAAAACATCATCACCCTCTAAACTAATCAGCAGCGAATCTCCCACAATCTCAAACGAATCAATAGAACCCCCACCTCCGTTCACACCAAAAATACTATCGAGATTATATGTAATATCTAGCCCAGGCAAAGCTATTCCAAAAACCAAACTGTTTGATGCCGTATCGTATGTAATTCCCTCAAGCACACCATCTGCGTTTCCAGCAGAAACAGCCGTTAATTGTGACCTGAGTGTTTCTAAAGCTGTTTGCACATCAGCTACACCACCAAGCCCAGTAATAGGATCTACAATTGTTGAGTCTGCATCAAAAACACCAACAGGCATCTGGTCTTTATGGAATCTCTGTACTTGAGAATAACCACTTATACAAAAAGCAAGAAAAAATAATATCAATAGATTCTTCATAACTATACTGTTATATCAATATTTTTCTTGCCATAAATAACAATCTGTATATCCCATCCTGACAATAAATTTACAAATACAATTTTCTTATTGGGTTGGTCTAAGCTATAAGTGTCTTCTGCCTCCCCTCCATTATGAGATGCTTGCCCTGCAAAAAACAGAGTAACTAGGCTTAAATCTGACGGAAATGTATGACCTGCAGGCCAACTTCCGCTCAAATCAATTTCTAGCCCTGTAAAGTTAATTTCGTCAAATACTAATTGCTTATACTCATATAAACCATTTAAAAGACATGTTATTGGGTCACCATCCAACGCACAAGAAAGATTTTGTAACTCCGAATACGTGTTGGTAATCATCACCTCTCTGTTTGGTGCAAAAAGAAAATTTATATTACCTGCAGGAACAGAAGCCTCGTATCCCGCAATTTGTAGCTGACCATTATAAAAAGGAAGAACATCATTTGGAGTTTGGATGTTTTTTAATCCAAAATCTATAGCCTGAGAATCAGTAGCAAGCATTAAGAAGGCTTGTTTTAAAGGTTTTGTAGCTGTGGCATTATCATCGATGCAAGTATATAAAGCAGCATCATTACCGCTAATTCCACAATTTAAAGGCATAACCACCTTCATATGCCTTACCACCTGCACATTATAGGCACCAATAACAGATCCGAAATTTATTTTCATGCTTCCAATCGTAAAGGCCGACCTTTTTTGTAGCTGACCATTCAGAAAAACAAGAAAATCATCTTCATCTGAATCCTGATTAAAGGCATCATACAAATCCGATATATCGAAATACTGCCCTGTGAAATTAAACTCTTCAACAGGAACAAACCTTCGAACATAAGCCTGTTGGTATATAGCCAAAAGAGTAGCATCAAAGGTTGGAGCAAGCATTATTTCTATCTCATCTAAAGTATCATTTACATGAAACTTTTCTATATGGCTATCAACCACTATCTCGCACCCATAACTCGTTTCGTGTATTTCGATAATATAATCCCAAGCCAATAAAATATCCCTTTGGTCTGGATAAACATCATCTAATGGTTTTTTATACTGAAACAACTCACTCAACCTAGAAATGCCTCGGCCAAAACTAGACTCTATTGCAGCCAAGCTCTCTGTAGCCAGATGCGTTTTCTTCCCACCATCGTTAAAAACTATCTCTGTAGCCGTATCGTTTGCAAAACAAACAGTTATTAAGGGTTTATTTATATAATCGACATCACTTGTAATAGCTAAAAAGTCTGTAGATCCAACAAAAGCAGCGTTTAAAGTAAATACTTCGTCGTTCGACATTACAATCTCTGTACCTATCGATGATTTTATATGAGCTTCATTTATAGAAATAGCCTCGCCCGTTGCCAGGGTTAAAGCAATCAATGAAGTATTTGTGTTTAAATAAGTCAAATCTTCACTACAATACTCTGTATTGTCTCTTCTTTTTAAAGCAGTCAAAGACCCATCCCTAATGGCATATAAGATTTTATCGAAATTCACACACTTAACACCACCCACCGTTACCTCTACGATTGGGTCCCATAGATTAATAAAGGAAGCATATGGGTTTTGTAAAGAAAGATTAGAATATCCTTTGATAATTATATCAGCGCCAAAGGGTCCACTATAAATAGAGTCTACGTGGATGAAATTGATAAATATAGGCCTGGTTGTTCCGTTGAAATTCTCGGTAAAAAACCCGAAGCTATTACTTAATCTTGTTTGGAAATAACTATATTCTTCGGTTACCTGAATTGTTTTACTTCCCTTAATAACAAGCAAAACCCCACCATCGTTAGGGAATCCAAAAAATATATTTTTCGCATTTAGGATTAATGACGTTTGGGCGGTGCTCACCCTTATAAGGGCTGAAAGCATCATGATTTTATAATTACGGTCTTTTTACCCTCGCAAATTTCATAGCACATATACCCTACTGCGCCTGATGCACATTCAGGTATTGTGTACCACACCGCGTCACCAGCATCATTTGTTATAAGTATCTGAGTTGCAGATCCACCGTCTATCTTTATATCCACCCCATCTGAGGCCTTTGCTATAGTAGAAATAATTCCCAATCCATTAATATCCACACTCTCTCCAGATACCACCGTTTGAGATGGTCCTGTGTCACCCGTTAAAGTGAAACTACCCGCACCCCAATCGTCGCCTACCCCTGCAGACCAACCGACCACTCCGTTTTCTGTTTTGATATAAGTATCATTGGCTCCAGGCGTTATCATTATTTCTAAAATGTCTGTATTTACAGCACTTGTAGAAATCAACCCCTTGCCATCGTAAAATATCTGATCATTAGAAGTAATCGTTTGTTCCGATCCAGCATCACCAATAAAAGTAAAACCACCATTACCCCAATCGTCGCCTGTTATTATTGCGGTTATTGGATCTCCTGCCACACCTGTTCCCCCAACCGTTACACCGTCGGTTACTGCTACTTGGGTTCCCCAATTATCACCGAAAGAAGAGGTGTCTACTCGTATTGGATTTCCTTCAGTTCCATCACCAAACACATGAATATTGTCGGTAATAGCAACTTGGTTGCCCCAATCGTCACCAAGACCAGCCAAAGAGTCAGCCCAATATAATACAGAGTCTAGACCGCTCGCTAAGAACTGACTAGGTCCTGGGGCCGTTATTGGTAACCCATACGGACTATATCTAATTTCGTTGGTTCCTGCATCAATTAATTGTATAACACTCCCTAATTCAAAAGATTCGGCCCCATACGCCCAATAGGTTTGACCGCCTAATGCGTCTAGTTTAAAATCAATATTGTCTATTTGGATGTAAGAACCCCCAGCGCCTTCAAATCTTGCGCTTGTATCATCTACGATCATTTTGTCTAGGTTCCCACTCTCTACGGTATAGACACCGCCATTTTGCCAGGTCATGTTATAGTTGGTCATGTCAACTACTGTATTCTTAACTAAGGCCCCACCAAACTCGACCAAAGAAGAATCCACCCTTGTTAATGCATTGTGAAAAGTATCAGTAGACGGACCACCGCCATCAGTATCCCACTTTACTTCACCCCCTACGTATTTTATCACATCATTAGGGTCAGCGGTTGAAGCATCTATGACATAATGGACAATCCCTGTATCCTGAACAGAAACATTCAATAGATCACCAGCCCTAAAGGTTACATTCTTATTGTAAGTAATAGTACTGGTATTGGTTTCGTCCGTTACTTTGAACTGCCAGGTAGCTGTAGTTGTACCAGTACAAGCTAAAATTGCGTCCAAATCATTGAACTGTTCTGTTAACTCGAATCTATAATTCGAATTTTCAACCATCACATAAGCCCTTCCGTCTGGTTCAGACCCAATGAAGTCAACCCATTCTTTATTAATGCCTATTGTGTTATAGGCTGGATATATTGAATTTCTGTCTGTTACCAAAAAAATAGTACCACATGAATTGTCAGCAATTTCCTGAATAGTATTTGTAACGAAATACCTTTCATGACGAAACGTATAAATAATAATAGATCCACTACCAGAGGGGTCTTCTAAGACATGCCTTAGCTCAGACAACCCTATAATTATAGTGTCGCCATCTGTTTTTGTTACCAACTCTAAGAATTGAGCTTTTAACAAAAATGGCATAAAAAAAAGTCCTAGTACTACTAGCGACTTAGACATCTGTATCAGCCGTTAACACCCAACCACTAAATTCCTCGCTACCTATAGTAGCCATTACAGGAGTATAGTCATCATGTGTAAAAGAAGCCAAAACCCGTAAGGATGTACCACTTGGAAGCCATGCCTTGTCGGTTTGTGTTGCATTTTCAGATCGATCAACCAAAGCGGTAGCCGCTGTTGTTGCTTTACCTGTTGTAATAGTGCCTGTGCCAATAATAAACTGCGGAAAATCTTGATTGTCAGTTCTCATGAGATACCTGTTTTTGTGTTTAATGTCTTAGCGTACTTCTCAGGATAGCCAACAATTGATTGATCTATAGCTTGATCGCTTATCATTCGTTTTAAACGATCATCTTTAAATAAAAGATATTCTGCATTCAATAAACCCTTTTCAAACACATCTATTTCTCTCGCTGTCTCGTTTTTTACTCTTAAAGCAGTTACGGGACTAGACTCATCTAAAGGTTTTCTTAAAAACCTTGTCATTTGATGAAAATTCATCTTCAACGACACCCACTTTTCATAGGGTGTGTTGTTTACAAGGATAAAGAAATTATAAATAACCCTAGAAAGATATTCTGTTTGTGCTTCAATTTCTCTTTTTGCCTTACTTAATTGAGTAAATTCAAGTAATTCCAGCGCAATCGCTTTCCTTACATCAAAATCTCTCTCTTCATATAAAGGGCTGTCTGTGTCAATAAACAAAATCACATACTTTATGACTTCGCTTGCATGGAATTCTTTAAATCCATCATACCATCTAGGGTCTGGTCTATATTTCGCCTCTGGTAATTCCCATTGGCATAAAATCCTCCTCTTGGTTAGTTGTGGGTATTTATCCCATATAAGTTCGTTCCTTTTTAGATCGAATGGGTTAAACTGCATCCCATCGCAATCACTTCTTTGCAAGTTTTTTTACATTTTTCTCTAATGTTTCAATTATCTTATCTTTTGCCGCAACCGTCTTATTTAATTTTGTCACCGTAAGCCCAGCAATCTTTGTGGCTTCTTTGTTGTCTAAAATCTCTTTCTTTAAATTTTGGTTTGTTTCGTTAAGTACCTTGATTTTACCTTTAAGATCATCGGCTTTTTTATCAACAATTAACCTTTCAGAAACCAACCCATCCGATAATACCCTTAAATCTTTAATTTCTTCAAGTGCTGCCTCAAGACCATCACCTTGCTTTACCCTTTCTGTTCTTCCTATCCCTATTAGATTATCTAAGGTTTCGTTTGGTAGTTGAGAGCCATGATCTACTATATTCTTTAACTGAAGAAAAGAATTCATATTCTTATCTATGTCTCCATATTGATTAACAATCCCTGCAGCAAGATCGTCTTTATGGTCGCTCATAAAATTCTTAGCCCCTTTTTCTTTACTTAAAGCCAAAACAATCTTAGGTATTCTTCCCAAAATAAACAAAGGACCAAACACCGATTTGTTTTCTCTAGATCCAGTTGCTTGTTTGTTTTTTGATTTAAATAACGCCAACAAACCCCTACCTTTCGACCCATCTTTTTTAAATTCTACCTTTTCTGTTGTAGTTATAGCATCGATAACAGCACCAACTATTGAGGTTGCTGAATTGGGATTGTACTTAATAACCATTGGTTAATTTTTTTTGTAAAGGTAAAAATTTATTATTGAGCATTTAGAACCTCTATTTCTTTTTGCTTTAACCTGAGTTTAAGCATAATTATTTCGTTGCTTTGATTCGTTACAATCTCATCGATCGTATCCATCTCTGAATCTTTTCTAGAAACCAGTTTTTTGAGTTTTTTACTGTAACTCTCAACCCGTTTTAAAGACGAATTCTTACTATTAATTTCCTCAATTAAGGTCTTGTTCTTATACGTGAGTGTAGTAATAGCTGCGTTTTTAGATTTTATTACTTCAAGTAAATCTTCTATGTTCCCTTCCCAATCTTCTTTTTCGTTCCTATAAACCTGTAAGTGGTTGAGGGGAGCTTTTTTTGTCAGTCTTTTTTCTCCACTTTTAGCTAACTCATTTACATCTACAGAAAAAATATTTTTTAATTCCCTAAAAAGAACATGACTCGATTCTATCTCTGCATACTTACCCACAATCTCTGTCTGTACTTGGATTCGAATATCCTTCCTATAATCTGGAAAACCCTCAGATACTAAATAAAACAATTCGTGTTTTTTATCTAAACTGAAAGGAACCATTGTATTGTTGAGTTTAAAAAACTTAACATACACATTCCATAAATCATTGAGTCTAACAGGGTGGTTGGACTTTACAGGCTTTCTGTCTGGAAAATAGAATGAAGAAAACGCTGCAGCAATAATAGATTCTGCAGATTCAGGATTATACGGAATCGCCATAAGCCAAAATATCTTTTCGTTGAAGTCTTCGAAGCGAACCACTCGAATCCTTATTCATTGTTTGGAAAATATCTACTTCAATCTTTGCCCCCATATTGTAATAAACCATTTTTCCTTTCGTAATCGCTGGGTCATCTCCAATTGGAAAATCAAGATAAGCCAAATTATGCTCACCCGCATAAACTACACGCCCATATCCATGTTTTATTTCATCTACCAAGATATTCCCGTTCAACATTATGGGATCTTCGGGATTTTTAAAATACAATAAATGAAAATCGACTAATATACAATCTTCGTATTCTATCTTATCATCTCCAAATACTGCCATATAATGAAAAAACACCCTGTCTCCAGCACTTACATTTACTCTGGTCCACCATTCCATTGAAAACTGCCTTTCGTATCTATACTTATATGTCCCTTTATCTGGAAGGAAGGCATTATAGAACAACTCGTCTGGGGGAACAACTACCGTACCGACTACTGTAGTTTGGTTTTGGGGGGTGTAATTATCAGAAACAACAAAGTCACCAACGCTTTTATTTTTTTGATCCGGCCTTATTAGCACTTTGTTCCTTGGGACTGAGCAAAAGTTCGACATACTCATAGTTTATTATTGCAATCTTTTTCCCATCATAAATAAACTGACACGCATTAGCCCTAGATATTAAAGCCAATCTATTCTTAAAATGAAAAGGCACACCCTCTCCTGTTTTAATAATCTTTCCCCATAAAGAAGGGTTGACAATCTTTTGCCCTGTATCGAAACCATCTTTCACTTTAGACTTCTCTGCAAGCTCTAAGGCTATCTTCCCACTGGTAGGAAAAAAATCATGTTCTTCTATTACGATGGTTCTCATATCATTTTCACTAATAACCTTAAAGCGAGTTGAACAAAGAACCCAGAAATAGAAAGAGCTTTAAATAACCATACCTTTTTTCTATAGGTCCCGTCTGGTTTTAACAACTTCTCTTTTGCAAAATCCAAAATCATATCAACGGTCTTTAAAATAAAAAGTAAAGTACCACCGCCTAATTCTGGCATTAACTCAACTTCACTATTTTCCAGCTTTTTAATAGCGACTTTTATCTTCTTACCAGACTCTAGTAATTTCTTGGGATCTATATTTTTAATGTCATCACTCATTTCTTCGGAATAAAAGATATTTAGAAGTTAAAATCTCTCCAACCACACTTACAGCGTTTTCTAACGCGGTTGTTAATACAAGAACAGGCTCTATGATAGAGTCTGTGTGTTTAGGAGCCAAGAATTCATCTAGATACTCATCTTCTTTTAACGTCCTAGCAGCAGTTAAGATAATTTCTGACCCATAACCCCTATTCCCATAAACAGTACAGATAGGAGCTTCTAGGCCTCGTTTTAAAATAATATTATCTTCAATGGTTGATAAATGAAAGAACGTAGTGGCCCCACCTGTTAAATAACCCTCTTTTAAAGCCGCCTGGCAAGCGAGTATCGCATCATCTGCTAATCTTCCCTTGTCTCCCCGTTCGACCATAGAGGTAGATTTAATCACTATTGTAGCAGTACCAGAAACCAACCCTGTATGCCTGTCTTCATAAAAGTTTTTTAGGTCTTGGTTATTTTCTAGCTTTTCTTTATTCGCATCATCACTCAAAAAACCAGATATTTCTTTTAATCTTCCTTTAATATCTCCATCTCCTACAATAATGGTTGAATCAGCCTTCACTCTTATATCCGCCGTTCCCACTACATCGAAAGGTGTTATGTCTCCAATATGCTTGCCTAGCTTCTCATCCCAAATCTCTCCTTTCCCAACTATAGCATTAATGTCTTTAAATACCATCCTTCTTCTCTCGCCACTCTGGGGGGCGTTTACGGCAATAAGGTTTGTGTTGCCTTGTTGGTAATTGGTAGCTAAGGAAGAAAGAGCAGCACCCTTAATGTCATCACAAATTAAAATACCTGTAGTCCCTTTACAAATCTCCATCAGCTTTACAATCTCATTCAAACTCTCAATGGGGTTGACGCATAAGAAAACTTTAGCTTTTTTTAAGACTAATTCTTTTTCGCCTCTAAGGAAAAGAGGAGAAACAACACCAGGCCTGAATGAATACCCTTTTTTATATTCGTGTTTGGTCTGATCACCAAATAACACCTGAATGGTTCCTATAGACCCAACTTTAAATACCGATTTTCCTATCACTTGCGCTAATTCTTCATCGTAGTTACAGGCGACTCTAGCTATATTGATTAATTCTTTTTCGGTTTTTATTTTCTTGCTCATCTTTTTAATTCCCTCACACATCTCACTCACTCTCTTTTTTAGATAAGTTGCGGTCTGGTATTTGTTTTCCATCTCCCAATCTATAGCAGAAACCATTCCCGCGATTAAAGCACACGAAGTCGTAGTTCCATCTCCCGCTTTTTGTTCTGTTTTGTAAGCAGCATCTTGAACCAACGCACTAGCCAATTGATCTAAGGGGCTTTCCCAACCTTGAGATCTAGCAACTGTTACCCCATCCTTAGTTGAAGTAGCTAGTCCATGCTCTTGCATTATCATGATGTTGTTGCCATAGGGACCCATTGTCGCTAAGATAGCTTTCGAAGTATCTTCGATTGATGCCAAGAGGTTGGCCTCTATTTCAAATCTCTTTACGTATCTAGTCATGAATCACGCATTCTCGGTACGGTAAGTAATTCCACATCATCTGAAGTTGTTCGTTTGTGAACTCTCGATCACAAAAACTAAAAACTTCATTCATGGGATTTTTCCAGCAAGTGTTGTCATCAACCAATCCACTACAACAGTAACAGTGGGGTAGTCCAAAAAAATGGCCTAGTTCGTGGGTTAGGGTATTGTTGTTTAGAACCGCTGATCTGGATAAGTAAACATAATTCATTGGGCTGGAATCGTTTTCCAGGCAAAGACCACCTATGTCAGAGGTTGAATAAACAAAACCATTAAGTCCCGAGTACTGGTCGTTGTCTAAAATAAAAACCGTTATTTTTTCTAACTCTTTGTAATTGTCACTCCACTTCAAAGTTCTTTTTAGATTTTTTTGTAAGTGATCGATTGTTTCATCTCCCCACCTGTACCACATCATCGGATCAAGATCGAAGGTTAGAAATCCCATGAATTGATGATTGGCTTCTAAGATTGATTTTTTAAAATCTAGGTAAAGCTCATCAGCATCTTTGTTTGTGAATTCTTGGTTTACCATAAAAACCGGAGATAGGGTAACAACAAAACCAGAACGGGTGAAGGTCGGAGAATAATTTGTTTTCTGAATTGCGGGGGTTGGATCATTGGAACCACACAAACCAGGGTCCCGAACGGATACACATGAAGTCAATAAAATTAGGAAGGCAAGTATTCTCAAAACTTGATTTTGATCAAAAGTAAATAAAAAACCAATTTCTTTCTCTTTTTTCTTTCTTTATATATTTCTTTCTTTTTACTCTTTCTTCTCTACTCTGTTTAATCTATAACTTTTTAATTATTATTTCACTTAATTAAAATTTACTTTTTTCCCTAAACAACTGACCTAAAAAATAGAAATACGTTGCGAAATTGGCTGTTTTTGGGTGATTTTGGGGTGTTTCAAGAATTATATCGGCATTTTACGTGTTTTTTGTGTGCAGTTATGAGCTGATTGATCACTTCACTATCGCCTGATAATCAACGTTTTAGTCTCTCGTAAATAGTATTTACGGGGACCTAACTGAATTTTAACACTTTTTGGTGTTTAGGAATATGGGTTGTTTTGAATTTATTATAAGTGATTGATTGTGAGTCAATTAACATATTTTTAATATATATGGAGAACTTTGGGGTATGGGCATAAAAAAAGGGGGTCGACTAACCCCCAAAAGCTTTAATAATATGTAAACATCTATACTTGTACGCCCCCACGTTTGGGGTTAAAACTATCTTATGGTGCTAATGTAACAAAAAAAAGCGACCAGGGTGGCCGCTAATGTGTGTATTTTACAGTCCTTACCTTGGCGTAGGAAGGAACACCAAAGGTACGAATAAAATTAGAAAGGGGCTAACTTTCGTCAACCCCTAACTGTTAAAACCAACCTGAGAATGATAATGCGCTAAGGTATAAAAACTTTTCCAATCACTTTCTAGACTTCTGCGCTGCATCTCGGATGTTGTCAGCGGTCTTTTGGTAGTTAGGGGTCTTGGTCTTTAGGAACAGGGTTAAATGTTTCTTAGGAAGGCTGTATTTTGGTTTAAATTTTATTTTTTTTGTTCTGTCTTTTTTGTTTAGGCTGAATTTTGCTGAGACTTTAATTTTTTTGAATAATTTTTTCATTCTTCTTTAATTAACAAATCATACATAAACCCCATATACCCCTCAAAATTAATAACAGGTATATAGGTAAGTACCGGACCATTCTCTGAGTATCCAATATAAGCCTTAGCGTTCTTCCACGCCCACACCTGGTACTTTCTCCAGAAATACATTCCCAAGTAAGCGCTCTCTCCATCTGCTTCATATTTTAGGTTCATATGATAAGAGTCAACTTCTAAGGAATCTATTATAATGGCTCTTCTATTTTCTTCTGTAGAGTCGATGGTGGAATAATTATACAACCACTCCCCCTCAACCATATCTAATATTTCGGCCATTTCGCCAAGATCTTTGTCTGGTATTTGAGCATATGACCATACCGGAAACAAAAGGATTAAGAATCTTAATTTAATATTTTTAAGCATTTTTTGATTTTCTTTCTCATATGATTAGCGTATGTACTTCTGTCATACTCATATTGACTGTTAACAAACAAAAGAAATTTCTTTAACCTATTTCGATCATTTTTCATAAGAACTAACCATTTCTTGTATGGAATCCTAGTAGTATATTGCCTAAGTCTTGTAAGTTCTTTTTCGACCCCCTCTAATTTCGTAATAACTTCGGCATATCTAGATTTTGAGTCTTCTACCACAGCCTCTAAATAATCAGCACACTCTTTCTTGACCATATACTTTTCCCTCCAATCTTTAGAAACCCTCTCTTGTCTCAAAGCAAGAACCTCCCAATCTACTTTTTCTTCTTCAAGAGCTATGTTTTCTTCTTCAAGAGCTATGTTTTCTTGTTCGGTTGAGATCTTCTCTTCAACAGAAGGATCACCCTGATCCGCACATAAAATATTATAGATCTCAACTAATCTGTCCTTCTTAGCATCATGTAAAGCCAAAACATTCCAAACCACCTGGGCGCCTCTCCACTCTACAAGGCCATACAAGCCTTCACCAAAACCCACTGGATTAACTGTTATAATCTGTTCAATCAATTCTTGTTTTGTTAGTTCTTTCATTCTTTTGGTTTAATATATTCATAATACAACTGCATTGCCCTAACATTTAATTCAGCCATTTATATTTCATCCAATATATTTTGCGCTTTGTTCGTCCAAAAGGACTTCTAGTATCTCCTTTGCAAACAAAACAATTGTCAATTTTAGGAGCATCACTATTGCAATTAGGACAAAAAACCCCAAACCCAAATTCTTATCCATGCTGCTATCCATTTCATTACTCAAATAATCTATAAATTAAATTCTCTGACTCTGTATTGTCATATATAAAATAACCCGTAGTCATATCCCCTTGCTCCCAATATCCTCTCCTGTCCAAGTACATCGCATCTCCGCTATGCCATTTTGAAGTATCTGAAACTTGATTAAATAAGATGTATGGCGTTTCGTGCTGTTTGATAGTATCTCCAGGGTACATATAGCTCTGATATTGCATAGCGAGTCCCTTACAATAGATAATGGGCCTGTGTAGCTCTCAACTACCTTGTGGTCTAATGAGAAAGCTGAGTAGAACTTTGGTTGTTTCCTACTGCATTTATCCACAACAAGAGTAATCATCACCGACGTAACAACTAATAATAAAATTTTGGTATCGACTTTAGTACCCATACTCCTCTTCTCTCCATTTAACAAAGCCAACGAAACTAGGATACTCGTGTGGAATATAAATAGAATCAGCCGCTACGTCCATTGGGCTGCATTTTATCGCTTCATATTTATTACAACTAGGATCATAAATACATGCCACATAAGGCTTATAGCACTGATAGCCCCAAAAAATACTATCAGCATAACACCAGTTGATGTATTCACGCTCAATACTTACCTTGTTTTTAACTGAGAGTAAAGACTTATAGTTCATAATAGGACGAACCTCTTGAGCCAAAGCCACATTTACACTTAAAATAAATAATAACAATATTTTCATTCTATTCTTTAGGATGTATCAATAATTTCTCCCATCCTTTTTTTGGTTCTGCAAGGTTGTTTACAGCACAAAACTTTTTAACTAAATCAGCAATAACAGCACAATCATCGCTTGCACTCATTACTGTTTTCTCCTTTCTAGTAGTCAACCATCCACAAAATCCAAACACAGCTTCGCTACCTGTTAATTCTTTGTTCATATTATTCTGCATTTTCAAAAGCAATTATTAATAAAACCAAATCTTTAGCATTCGTGTAATGACCAATGTTCATCCTATACCATCCCTTTAATTCGGTCTTTTCCACAAGTACTACCGAACAACCTAGATCGTCAGGATAAAACTTTATATGCAACATTTTAGAATCTACTGGAACAATAATCTCATGGTGACCATTCTCGTCAATCATGCAAAAAATATCTAAAACTTTAAGTATTTCATTCATTATAACCTGGTTGAATAAACATCATTATTTCAGAAATCTTTATATCAACAGAGTTAATCTGTTTTTCTAGCTCCATATACTCTATTGATGAACTACTTTCTCCAGAAGAAACGTTCCTTATACCTCTTACGAGCTCATCCCTTTGAGACATGTACAATTTGATTAATTCGTCTTTGTTAAACATAATTTATTTATTTTACCTTCTCTATTAACACCAATCTCATTTCTTCTTTACAACTCGAACATACCGGAATATCTTCTCCATAAACAATCTCTTCTTCTTCGTAAATACAGTCATCACACTGATAATATTTCTTCATTTGATAAAAAAAACCTTTCTTGTTAACGTACTATCTCTATTAAAATCAAAATTCAACTGTAAATTACGAAAAGTACTATACTCCCTCTCCAAATCTGTATACCTTAAATTCAACCCCCGTATCTCCCCCCTCATAGCTTGAATGTCAACATTGTACATTCGATACTTCGTCGAATCAATAACAAGTCCCTCTACAACAGTCTCGAGATCACTAAGCCTATTCGAAGTGTCTACAGCTACAAAGAGCGCTATGCCAATCATCATAAACGATATAATCATAAACAGCCTCATCAGTTCACATTATTTGCCGTTGTCTTAAATGTTAATCCCTTAATGAATCCCATAATACGCTCAGGATCATTAAAATATCCTCCTCCCTCACACACAAGCGCTGGTCCTTGTTGTCCCATCCTAGCTATCGTAACCTCTCCACCCAATCCATTGTAAGAAACTAAAAACTCTCTGAACTTTAAAATAACCAAGCAGTACACTACCGATAAATTAGCATCAGCGTGTAATTCTGTCTTGTTTATTATCCAACCCTTATCTTTCATCTCGTCGATGAATTTCTCTGTTTGCTTTGAAAATGTAAATTTTATGGTCATGGTTTTTAAATTAAAGGTTTTGTAAAAAATGTCTAAGCATATAGTATTCACAATAAATTTTTTTTAAGATTTGGTTCATTGTTCTGGCTTAACTCTCTAATATTTTAAGAAAACGTTCAGCGGCATTATTTGCAATTTTATGTTTTTCCTGAAAAGAAAGATGATACCGTCTTTTATTGTTTTCTTCTCTATATTTTTCTTCTTCATCTATATAGGCCATTGCAATATTAGCAACCCAACCCCGCCTATATTCAGGCTCCTTCAAGGCTTCAGTTAATTTATTAATAATCGCTGCGCTGAATTCTTTATTCTCAATCATTGTTTTGGTTTTTCTTCCTTAAACAGTCCTATCAACTCCATCATAAGAGCATACGTTAATGACGCTTCTACAGCAAATACTAGCAATTCCCAAATGCTGAAGCAGTACATTATTTTTCTAATTTATCTGGTAAAGTAATTAATTTATACCACCTTATTTCATGCCCAAAATAAAGGCTATAATTTATTCTAGAATCATATTGAAAAATATTCTTCTGGTTTATCTGGTAAAGGCATCCAGTGGGTGATAAAAGTATTGGTATAATACCATGAGTTTTGTCCCCACATACATATAAACATATCTTCAATTGCTTCTTGATAAACTAAATAATATCCATTCTTCTCCGGTAACCTATCTTCTACTTTGATCCAGGTCATAGTTCACCCTGTTTATGGATTAGTGTGTTTATGGGGGTTATCGTCGGGTTGTTGGGAGATGGGTGTGCGGAGGCAGCACATTCGTTGTTTATCATTTCAGGTGGTTTTTAAGTAAAAAAATTATTCTTCGAATCTCAGGTGCATAGCTCCTTCTCTAAATGCGAATTTAACTTCTAGTCCTAATACTTTCAAATAAGCATTCATGTTCCCTATGCTCAGTTCATGGGGGTACCTTTCTGCTCTGTATATACTCTTAGTACACAGACCTGACATCTCTGAAATCTGATCCTGGGTAAACCCACACTTCCTTCTATATTCTCTTAAATCCATGTTTTATAAATACGTAACCAGACAAATATAACCGATTTCTGATAATATAGCATGTGTAACAAATAAATCAAGGAAAAAAATTCTACGCACTTTTTTGGTCAGGGTAACGTATATATAAAATAGGCAAAAGTAGTAAAGGGAAAACGAAATTTGGAAAGGCCGGTGGGGGTCGGAATGTTTTTTGAAACCTTCATAACTCATTGACATAGTGATAGTTAGGACGTTTACTTCCAGAAACTAAAACATGAAAGCATTTCACTTCGCTTTATCGTATTAAGCGAAGTAATTGAGCTAATGTGTTGACTATCAACGATATGAATACACCACGAAAAGGCATATTTTTGTTTTTATGGTAGTTGGGCACAATGAAAGTATAGAATTAATCAGGAAAGAAGGACAAGAATTAAACTTTAATGCGATTGCGCTGATGTTGTTTGATGCGAGTAAACTACGCTTCAGGTCAGAGCAAGATACTAAGATCCTCGTTTACCTGTACATAGCCGGAAGAATTGTAGACATTGATACAATTGCTCATAACATATCACTAAGCCCTTTATCGATGCCGTCAAACCTTCGCAAACTATCAAAGCAAGGATATATAAAGGAATACAAAACAGATCGGATTTATTATTCAATTAGTAAGAAGGGCGTTGAACAGTTAACATCTACAATCATCAATGCAAGGATTCATATAAACCAGCTCCAAAAAGAATTCACACAAAAGAAATAATTAGGCGTAGCTAACAAATGGTTTTCGGAATAGCTAACTATTACAGTTATTATATCGAATAATCAATGACAGCAACGCCAAACTATTAATATTAGCTATCACACACACGCCATATTAGTTGGTCTGAACAATTAGTGTTAATTGATCCTAATGTTTTATTTTGTTTCATTTCATTTTTATATTAAATCACATTAATCTTTTTCATTAGTTACACCATACATAAATAATTAATTTAAGCAAACTATTACCATTAGTCATACTAAACAAATATTATTAATCAAACAAAACATTTACTGTTTACTGAAACAAACAATTAAAGCCAACAAAGGCAAACAATATCTTTAGGTATGGCAAACTATTCTTGTTAGCCATATCTTACTTTACACCTTTTACCTTGTCTCTCCAGGTTATCAATTGAGTATTAATTTGATAACTGACTATCAATGATTTATATTAATTACTTCGCTTTTCTTGCGTTTTTAAATAAATTATTATACATTCGGATTGTATTTTACATTATATCACTTCACAAATCACATCAAATGAGATCTTTCAATCAACAGGAAGGTGTTAAAAATTGGCATCAATCAGAATTTAAAGATGAATTAGGGAAAGAAATAAACCCGACTGCAACATTTAAAGAGTTAAAAAGCAACATACCAAATGTGTATGACTATTTAAATGTGTATGATTCTCTGATTAGAGAAAGGGTTTTTTCTGAATTGGCAGAACGAATGAATGTTGATTACAACGAAATTTATAAAAATTGGCTGAATGGTTAATATAATACAAACCTTTTTTAAACCTCAAATATTAACTATGATAAAAATCAGAGAATCGTCAGCACTTGACTATCTATCTATGCAATTAACACCCTTCAACCATTCTAGTATTCTTGTTCCTACTATACGCGATCCTGAAGGATTTGTTATTGCTGTGTGTACAGAGGATGTGAAGCGATATAAGGCAACTAATTACATATTGACGGGTCAAACCTATGACGAGGCAATTAAGACGCTGTATGGTCTTACAAAGCGTCTCAATGGCTTATCTGCTGATAGATACAAGGAAATTTTAGAAACAACATTATAATTTTTCAACCCTCTTAAATATATTAACTATGATTATTCAAGACAAAGACTTTACTGGGTCCGATGTATGCAACCTTACTAGCTTATTTGAATACGGTCTACTATGGCAATATCAAGGCAATGGCGAGTATTACTTTATCTATGGTGTAAGATATGTAGAAGCAGAGACAGGAGAGGCACTATACAACCGTTTCGATCATTGTACTATGTCAAAGAAAGACATTTTAGAAATAATTGAGGAAGATTGGTTTAATTACAAATCCTTTGTTTCCTTTCTTGGTTATGATCCATTGGATGAAAAAGAGGTAAGTATAGGTAATTTGGTATTTGACATGGTAACTGTGCATGGTTATACGAACATTTTTAGTTCTTCTTACTGGTCAACAGAAATTGAGATACAAGACGAAAGCGGAAATATATGTAATTGGAAAAACGAATACAAAACACCTGAACAGGCAGGTATTATTTAAAGCTATTATAAATTTTTCAACCTATTACTAATGTAATCAAATACCCTTACCCTATTTATAAACCCTTTAATCAAATCAAATCAAATGTATTTTAACGAGTGTTCAACCTATCAAGAAGCAAAGAAACTATTTAGCATACTATGTTTCAAGCATCATCCTGACCACAACGGGAATGAAGAAACTTTTAAAGCGATCTTGCACGAGTTCGAGAACTTTACATGTGATGACGCCAAACAACAAAGTAAAGAGGATCTTTCAAACTTCGCGCAAGCTATTCAAGCATTGAGTTTCTTAGATGGTATTCAAATATCTATTGTTGGTTCTTGGATCTGGATTGCAGGTAATACAAAGGAGCATAAGGAGAGTATCAAGAAATTTGCCGATGATTTCAATTTCAAATACAAATGGAATTTTAAGAGAAATATTTGGCAACTATCACCAGCTAATGAAAAGTACCGGAAATTTAAAAACGAATTACACACCAAAGAGAGCCTACAAGCATTTTACGGTGGTAAAGACATAGAACAAGACAGGCAGCGTAAAAGATCGCTGCAAATGGCTTAGAATCAAGCCCAAGCCTTATTCTTTTTCAACCCTTGTCTATATGGTATAGACAATGATAAAACTAAAAACAATGGCACTAGTAACACGTATTGACATTAAAATAACCACATGGCAAACAATAGAAATTCCTAACGGGATGCCCTTAGACACTATTAAACGATTTGTAAGTGAAAAGAAAGTTATGGATTTATGGGAAAGCGAAGAAGATATTAGTTTTTATAACTATACCGATGGCGAAGAATACGACTATGATAGTGTAGAATATTATAATGGTTCAAAACAACTTAATCAAATCTAGGCGAATGAAAAATATAATTGACTTATTCAACCATCCTGAACTAATACCTGATAATGTAATGAAGGAATTAAACAAAGTAGGTGATTCAACCACTTACACGGATATTGAAGCGTGCCTGCAAAGGATTAAACCTTTAGGCTACACTTTTGAATACTATTTAGATGGCGTTGCCTATGATCTTAAAAAAATCGAACCATGAAATATTTAAGAATTTCAGTATTTAAAGACCCTTATGACTGTACTCTAGGTGGTATATCTTCAACCAATGATCACATATATATAGAATGTGACGAAGGACCAATAAGAGATCAGGACATTGAAAACAAAGAATTGATTTTTTACACCGAGCAAAGAGGGCTCAACTATTGGGCAGCCAAGCAACGTTATCCTCCAAATAACGAAATGGGCGCAATGTCAGGCGGAAACTTGGCTTATTGTTGTGATAGTAGATGTAAACACGTTTATCATATTCACGACAGATTTGAGACAGCGGAGCAATACAGAGCACTAAGTATATAATTTTTTCAACCTTTTAAAAAAATTACTATGTCAAAAATGAATTTAAGCCTCATAGTCATCCTTGTATTGTGTATAACAGGTGTGTTGGCGGTTATGGGTAAACATCTAACACAGCAACCGTCTTGTATTACCATACCTATTGAAAAGGGTCCAATGGTAGGGGATGCCGGACACTTTCTTGTGCCTACTCCAAAGGGTCACATGAAAGTCCGTTACATGGACGGAATTGTAACTGAGTTATGGATTATAGAAGACCTAAACTATTCAAAGGATATGGAGAAATGGAATTATTATCAGATATGGCCTATTGATTGGTGGATGGAGGATATGGAAGAATTTGATGGACTTAAAAGATCGCAACCTCCATTTCATACAGAAAAGATTTCAACCAGTTGGAATAAGTCAATTCCAATTGATAAAGAGAAAAACCTTATGTATAAGAAGGAAGGAGATACTGTATATGTATTTGAACTAATGAATACTTGGGAATTAGTAAACGCTGAACTTATTGATACAATCATTTTAAACAACTAAAACAATGAAAAAAGAACCACCAAAAACACAAACTATCAAATTTGATGAATACGGAATATATTCAAGTAAAGCAACACATGGAAAACTTACGGGAATTAATATTGAATACCATAAGTACGGGAATGGCGAAGAATACGTAGATATATCAGTATCTAACAAATTTGGAAAATCGGAAGCAATATATCTTACTATTCCTATTGCGCAAATACAAGCAATTTCGATAGCACTAGAAAAAATAATAAAACAATGAAAATAGGCCAATTTGAATATGATAATTACATTTATAACAATCACTTTAAAATTGATGCCATAATCAAACAGCTAACAAAGCTAGGGTTTAAAGTATATGTATATGATCCACCATATCATTCTTTTGAAGTTCATAACAATACTGAGAGTGTATGGGTACAATGGAATATGCATGAAGAAAAATGGGCTTATCGAAGGTTTTTAAAATCTACGAAACGACGGAACCAGACTAGAAGGGTTGGCGTATCTAAAGAATTGAATGTTAAAAATATAGTTGAAAATCTTAAACCTACACCGCCAACATGGAATATATGTGAATTTCAATCTTTAGTAAAAATTGAACCAGAAAAGAAAACTACAAGAGTGTATTCAACAAAAGAAATTTATGAAGATGCTGAACTTGTAAAAAGAGTTCGTGAAAAGAATAAATATTGGGTTGTTAATAGAACTGATTGGATATGGTATAAATGGGTATACGAACACGCATTGTCATGTGGTATTAAAATAAAAAAATTTAATATCGAAAAGAAAACGATTAAGTACAGGGTTCTCAACCATTGGAATTATAGAGATATGAAAAAAGCATATGTCGATCAATGGGGTGAGGATGAAGTTGTGAATTATGATGTAGAAAAAGGAGAAGGTAAAAATATGGTTAAAAGCATGGCGCGTTATTGGCTTAGTAACCTTATTAATGAATACAAAGAATGTACAGAAGGATATATTTTGAACGAAACTTTAGACGAACAAGAATTTAAATATTTAGGAAACGGAGAAATTTTTAATATTGAAAGCTAAACTACTCTCAGGGATCGAAAGCATAGATAAAAACCTTTTCAACCAGGAGAACAGCAAACCTAAGATTAGAAAGGGTACTATTAATGCCCTCACAACGAACAGGGAAGCCCTACACGACCATATCTTGAATCCAGCTTACTATAACGTCACATATACGTGTAGATTGATTAGAGAAAAGATAAGTTTAATCAGGACGGAGGAATTAGAAAACGAATGGAATAAAATGTTGTCAATAGGCAAATTCAATCTGAATGGATATGTCTATATGATTCATCCGAAAATAATTAATGAGTTATTAAAAATAAAACCATGACAAAATCAGAGAAAACAGATGTTGCCTTAGATATTTATTATGATTTAAATATAGAGGAAGACTTCAATGAAGAACTATTCAATAAAGTAATCGCAGTCATTGAAAAAGAAAATTTGTCATTAAAGATTATTATATCAACCTTAAAGCTAGTTGTTATAGGAATCATTAACGATGCAGTAGGTGACAAATGGGCAAATATGGGGCTGATGCTGAAATACAAAGACACACTGTAACTGTTCTAAACCGAAGCAGAAAGGGGCAATTAAAAACTCCTTTCTGCATTTTACGTCTTCGTAATGACCATTTACGAAAGACTAAACCGTTGATTGTCAGGCGATAGTGAAGTGATCAATCAACTCATAACTGAAAATAGCATTAACTAACCACCGACAATCATTATATTTGGAAAAGAAAAGCAACCTCGGAGATCCTTGGCTAGACAGTTGGTATCCCGACACATCGGATTCATATGAGAATGATAAGTCAGAAACTTTTCAACCAATAATGGAGGTAAACCCTACTAACATAGGCTATAGTATTAGGTCTACTCGTATAGGTCGTAATATGACACAACGGGAGGCATCTGATAGAATAGGTATTACTAGATACCAATTAGAGAAATACGAATTAAATCAAGTCAAGCCAGGTATTGACACATTAACTGAAATCGCACTTGGTTTGGGTGCAAAAGAATTAAAAATTAAATTATGAGCAAAGAACGAGACTATTCTACTACGGGACAATCTTCGGGAACTGGAGGAAACATTGTATTTATCAACCCTGATTTTAAGACAGGAGTATTTAAGCACAAGGCTACTGGTAATGCTTATCGGGGCATACAGGGCTATTTAGATGAAGTAAGGTTACATTGGTGGCCGGAAGGAGCACATGATGGCAAAAAGATACCTGCCAGATTTGAGTATAAGTTTGGCATATCCGCACAAGATGATTTTACAGAAGGCAAACCGATTAAGTTATTTTCAATAGGGCTTAGTTATAGAAGCCAGTCAGCGCACAAAGTAATTAATTGCTTACTAGATGCCATAAATGATCCAGATTGGCTTGAGCTGCCTTATATCAACCTTTCTTTAGGTATTAAGGATGATAGATATATGGCTAGTCTATATGTTAGGCTTAGCCCCGAGAAAGATTTAGCTCCACAATTTTATCCTTGGGATAATGACTTGAAAGGATTTAAGGGAGTACCAGCTAGAATAGATACAGGAGTGAAGGACCCTAACACTGATGATATAATTTGGGATACAAAAGAAAGAGATGCCCATTGGTTATATCATTTTACAGATGAAATCTATCCAACCCTCCATAAAGGACAGTCTATTGATCCTACTGAGTATGAAGGTAGAGGGTATGAGATTCTTAAAAGTGCTTTAGATACCAATAGAGCTAAACACATTATGGGGGCAGTAACTACTGTAGAAAAAGGCAACGATGTTGCGCCTAACAATGCTTTTAAGCTGCTTTATACAAATTGTGAGGGATACTTAAAAACCCCTGACTTGAAAATTGAAGAAGTTACAAGAGCATGGAGAGATAAAGAAGTGGCAAAAATGATTAAGATTTATACCCCAACGGATCAACTAAAGATGGTGAGCTTATGGGAAGGGGCAGTCAAAGCCTTAGACAGTGAGGGTACTGGATGGCATATAGATTCAAAAACTATGGAATTTACTGTTGGTGACTTACCTTTTTGATTATGAAAGAACAATTAGATCTATTTAAACATCAAAGCAGAGACACTTCCTTGCTTACATGGCAAGAAATTCAAGACACCTTGCCTGAATCAAGGAAACGAGTTTACAATGCAATTAAAAAACTAGGGGTTGCAACGGATCAACAGATAAGTGGTTATCTGAATAGGCCAATTAATCAAATTACGCCAAGGCGAGGAGAATTAGAAAAGGGCGGATTAATAGTGGACCACGGAATAACACTAAATGAATACGGACGGAAAGTTCATCAATGGACAATATGTTTAAATAGATGAGCAAAAGACTCTATTTTAAAGAAAACTATTCAGAGTTTTGTTATTCTTTGGATTACCATCTTATCGAGAATGAAGATTCAGTTGAAATTGAATTATACGAGGCAGTCAAAATGCCAATCAAAGAATCAGGATTTTTCTGGTGTAAAGAATATGATGCTCCTGGTGAATCAGGCCAAGGTACTTGCGGTAAAGTATGTGAAGGATACCAACCCAAAAATGGCAAATCTGGCTGCTGCACACACCACGGCCCATGCTACGAGCATGGAGGCAAAGTAAAAATTAAATTATGATTATAGAAAACTACACACACTATGACAGCAAATATTTCCTTTCTAAAGGCTATAAGTCAGGAGAATTGCATTTAGAATACAATGAAGGGAGTAATTGCACCCCCATACACACAGAACCAGAAGAGACTTACGAAGGTATACCAGGAACTAAATTCCCATGGGATATTAAAGACAAGCATATAGTAACCAGCATTTATGATGCTAAATGGAATTAACATAGTGTTCTATTAATTTGTGAAGGTGGGCAAGAAGTTGTCCACCTCATTTTAACCCACCACAATGAGAATATTAGATACCATACACTCAGCCCAAAATATCCTACCTAACGCAATTGATACTTACACAAAAGGAAGGTGTTATCAGTTTGCAATTATATTACACGAGCTATATAAACCAAGTACATTTTATTCTGAAGGAAACCATGTAATGTTAATGCACAAAACACAACTTTGGGATATTACTGGAGAATGGAGTTGGAATAATGCATATGGCGGGTCAGGACCATTGGTAATGGCAATAAGTTATCCTGAAGAATACGAAAAAATGATTAACGGAGATTTTAAGCTCACTCATGCAGAGTTATTCTTCCTTACTAAACAGATTATCAACCATGCTAATTTGTTGGCAGATGATGTTATTAGTAAATACCTTTAAAACCAGCCAATGAGAAGAAGAAAAATATATCATACCGTAATTCTTTGGGACTACAAAATAAAGTGAAACTCAGGAGCGGGACCCTTTATATCGAGTTGGTTTACAAACGCGCCGTTATATCCGGCAGATATTTTTATAAAAAAATAAATTATGAGCAAAAAAGCATTTCCTTCAAATAGTATGGATAAAGCATTTGGTGACAATGGTATGGATTTGAGAGATTGGTTTGCAGGACAGTACCTTACAAGTATTGATTCTGATGCTTTACAATCCTTTGGAAAAGTTATAGAAGAAACCGGAATGGAACTACCAGTAGTAATGGCTAAATTTGCATATGAAATAGCAGATGCTATGATGAGACAGAGAAAATCTATAAATTACAGTGAAAATTAATAACATGAAACAGCTATTAATATTATTCGGATTACTAATTTCAACCTTTTGTTATTCACAAGTTGATGATTGGGGAAGCGAGATAGCGATTCATAACGCGACCATTATGGATGGTAGTGTAGTAATTATTGGCGCAGGCTGCACCCCAAATAGGGAATATTTTGATTATATTGATATGGCCACCAATGCCGTTTTTGACAATACATATGCCACAACTATTGATATGGATAATTTTTCTAATCTTCCTTATAGACTAGATGTAGCAGACGATATTGGCACATCAACCTTTCCTTACCAAGATGTATATTTAACAAGAGAGCTTTTGTATGAGCTTAGATCGATTAGAGAAGAGATGGAATATTTAAGATCAGAAGTTTTAAGGTTGAGGGAATGATAGCAGTATATATCTTAATAGGAATAATAATAGGGGTGGTTGTAACCTTTTGGTTGGTCACAAAGCAATTTGATGATATTTAAACGCCCTTATAAGCTCTTTGTGAATTTCAGGAGGCGAGTTTAAATGAAGATCCCCAGCAGACCTAACGTTCTCTAATAACTCAACCTCTTCCTCAATTACATTCGTCTTCATATATAAGTCTATTTTAATAGCCGGATCACCGTCAATGACCGCGTAACAAGTGTTTGTTTTCACTTGATCTAGTCTCTCTATTGTTGATTGTGTGATAGTAAGGATGGAAATAGGTTCTAAAAATTCATCTACTTCAATCAAAGTCAGCGATCCGGTTCCTATCAAAATAGAGTATAATATGCTTTTCATATAAGTTTTTTTAAGTTATCAACCGTATGAATTTACCTTTAATTGTTGAATTTTTCAATATATATGCATTGTTGTTACCATATGCTATTAATACAGAAGGCGCTCCAGAGTTAGCGGTCGCCCTGGTGGCAGATTGGTGAGAACCTATTCCTTTTCTCATCTGCCCGTTAATTCTTTTAATTCTTT
>Ga0209402_10000202_pt1 | contig 74420 bp, 59 predicted proteins | sample ArcticOcean_MG_C_3_FD_187437 | JGI IMG/M metagenome (GOLD analysis project Ga0209402, IMG submission 187437) | Marine microbial communities from western Arctic Ocean - ArcticOcean_MG_CB8_126 (SPAdes) (version 2) | ecosystem: Environmental > Aquatic > Marine > Oceanic | place: Arctic Ocean... | reverse complement strand
GGGGACACAGTTACCTGTGCATTAATAGTAGTAGCCGATGCAATAAAAAGAAACAGACAAAAATAGAAAACCTTATCTACATATTTCAAGATAATATCCTTAATGTTTTGATATAAATTGCTGATAGCATCAAAATGCAAAACTATTTGAGACCAAATCCAGCATCAAGTTTTACATATCCTGAGACTGATAAGATAAATATTTATCTGAATAATGTCAAGTGTCTCATTTTATACCGTAATAATTTTCTATTGACAATCAAGTTATTCAAATACACATATTTAGAGTGAGAAAGGCTGCCTTTGAACCAAAGACAGCCTTTCTGTTATTCGATGTGAATTAATTAAAAAATACTGCTTGCCCAAACAAGCATCTTCTTGATCCGCTCGAATGTGTGAGTAGTGTGATCTGCTTCGACCATTCCACCCTCTGAGTCGGGATTGGAGGAATAGACTTCGGCATAAGAAGGTGGCATTCCCGCTAATGCTAATGCACCCGCAAAAACTTGATGTGAATGATTAAATCCCAGGTCATCCATATCTCCGGCATCAAGGAAGACATTTACACCTGCAAGATTTGCGTCTTGTCCAGCATCAAATCGCGCTAACACATCAGCCATCCATCTCTCCCAAGTTGGTGTATGAATATTTCCATTTATACCTACCGGTAGATCAACTCCCAAGGCTGTTGAGGATTCGGTTGGTGATGAAGGGTCAGTGGGGCTGAAAGCAGCAGCAGCAGCAAACAAGAAAGAAGTTAATCTACGCTCAGGGGTTGGGTACATCATTTCCTGATAGGCTGCCAAATCACCGGCTGGATTTACGGCTAATACAGAATCATAACCCGTTTCAGCAAGCATCGCTGGAAGCAGTTCCGCTACTCCCATATATTGTGAGTCAGCAGGCATGGTTCCCCAAAGTGTCAAAGGACCAGCTATTGCGGCTACACTGATAAACATATTGGGGTGACTGAGTGCAATCCTGAACGCACCATAGCTTCCCATTGAATGACCACCAATCGCTCTTCCTGCAGATGTAGCATTAGTGTTAAAGGTGCTATCAACCTCTGCAATAATATCCATAATGTGTGTCTCGCTCGCACCAACTGCTGGGTGTGGACTATTCGTATAGAATGATCCACCAAATGCATTATGTCCAGATGGGAAAACCAAAATCATCGGGTCTATTTCACCACGTGATAACAGCATTGTCAGGTGCGGTTGCCTCTTCCCCGCATCCAATCAACATCGCAAAGGAGACTAAAAGCAAACCTAAACTTTGAAATAATTTTTTCATTTTCATCTCCTCTTAAAAGTTGTAACCAATTGTGATTCCAAAAGTATCCACCTGAAATTTCCATTCACCTGCGAGGTTGTCAATACTTCCATTGTTATCAATATCAATGGATTCAACTACCCGTGAATCTGTGAATACTTTTTCATAATAACCCTCCAAAGAAAAGCCGTTGGACAGGGCATGACTTAATCCAACACTGATATTGTTTTTATCATTCACATCAGAGATTGAAGGTCTGAGACTGCCATCGGGAATTGGAGAAGGATCGAAGTAATATCCACCTACAATATGAAAGTCGTGCTCTGCATTGACGAGCATATCAAATCCAAAGCTGAACTTGATAGTATCCTCATATTTCAATACTAATTCAGAATTTTCTGAAGGTTCACCAGTGGGACTGTTTCCGTCAACCTCAATTGTTACTATATCAACATCACCCCAGTTTGTCCAAGTAACATCAAACGCAACCGTCAGATTGCGGGTAGCCTGATATGCAACACCTGCACCAAAATCCATCGGTAAGGGAAAATCTGCCTTGCCATCTGGCTCAACTTCTATTGTCCCTCCGTTAAAAAGATGAGCCTTTGAAGGGTCAGCAAGCCCAAGTCCTGGAGCATTTGGCAAGTATAAAGTCTGCTTGACTTCACCTTCAATAGCAATAGTGGTAGGACCTCTGTAGGATAATCCAATATTCATTGCATCGGTCATTTTATACATCATACCCACATTAAACCCGTACCCCATCCCTGATCCTTCGAGGGTCGCATCAACGTAAAAATGTTCAAACGGATATGGTGCTCCGCTGGGAACTGTATTGGGTGATCTAAGTTCAATAATCCCATATTGTATTGATATGCCTAACCCAACTGATAGCTGGTCATTAACTCGATAACCAATTGTTGGATGAATGTCAATAACCTTTAGGTCGCTGAACCAGCCTAATTCAGTATATGGTTCGGTGTTGTGATACCCGTATGGCGGTCCCGTAAACAGCCCTTTCCACTCAGCGCCGAGAGCGGCAGGTGCAAAAACACTGAAACCCAGGGTCATATCGTCATTTTTGCGATATGTCAATCCAAAACTTCCCGCCGGATAAGCTTTTTCTGCTGTTGAATGTTCAACTCCGTTGCGATAGCCTTCATAACCAGGGTAGCCTGAAGTTACGTTCGGTGTCACCCAAACCATCGGATAAAGAATCTTCAGATCTGCATAGACTGAGTTTTCCTGACCGACAAGCCCGGCAGGATTCCAGTACATAGCGCTCCAATCGTCAGCAATCCCACGGAAAGCTCCCGCCATAGCCAGTGCCTTGGCACCTACTCCAGCAAGCTCATATCCGCCTGCAATTGATTTCATTGAAATTGTTAAACAGAGTGTTAACGTAAAGAAAATTTTCAAAATAATTTTAGAACTTGGCAATGATACCCTCCACTGTATTTATGTTAAACCTATATTAAAGTGTTTATTCAATTGGCGCAATTTGGGCATAATATATGCGAAAAAAGGTTAATTACAAACGAATACATGCCGTGCTAAATCGTAGCTAAGTTTTTACTCCGGTATGCAAATATACTATCCCAAACGCAAGTGATTTGAGTTCTACGTTTGTAAATCCCGTCTTCTTCATCAATAACTTCAAATCTTCTGGGCTTAAAAATTTTCGTATCGAATCAGGCAAATATGTATATGCCCGTCGATCACGAGCAATTACCAATCCAAGCAGTGGGAGTATTGTCTTAAAATACAAATTGATGACAGGCTTTAATAATCCACTCGGCGAAAAAGATAAATCCAGAATAATAACCTTGCCTTGTGGTATTAATACTCTATACATCTCTATAAGTGCGACCTCATGGTTTGTGACATTTCTCAGTCCAAACGCAATCGTCACGGCGTTAAACACTGATGAATTAAACGGTAAACTCAGGTTGTTACCGCCCAATAGGTGAACCTTTTCATCCATCTTTAGGGATGACACCTTTTTCTTAGCTGCTTTCAGCATATTTGTGGCGATATCAAGCCCAAACACATTTACATTCGAAAATTGATTTACAGATTCAATAGCAACATCGCCTGTACCGGTCGCAATATCTAAAACTGTATCTACCTTTTTCGGAAAACGATTGACCATTTCTCGCCGCCACTTTACATCTTGCCTCAAATACATTAACCGATTCAACAGATCATAAGTTGAAGTGATGGAATTGAATATATTTTTAACTTTTTGCTCGTGGCTGTTAGTGCCATCTCTTATTTCTGAGTTCATGGGAGAAATTTCTTTTTTCAAGGGAGATATATAATTTGTAGAAATGAGTCTGAACTTAAGCCTGCAATTCGTAAAAAATAGCTGCCTGCAGATAGAGACGAGTGAGGTGATTTGGACAACTCAATTTTTACTTCATAAGTGCCAGCGCTAATATTAAATTTGCTAAACTTAGCGACTTGCCTACCATTCGTATCATATAGTGTAAACAATGCTATACCCTTTTCGGGAGCTGAAAATAAAATCTGTAGTTCATCGTTAAATGGATTTGGCCAAACGGAAATTAATTCATAATCATTCACTGGCACTATGTCTGGATAATCGTGATTAGACCCATTTTGATAATTAACTTTTCCCGGAGTACCGAGTGGGAACCTTTTACCTGATGCACGCCAGTTTTCAGCGGTTAAATTATTTAATTCCGAGTTTGTCAGCTCGAGCGTACCTTTTTCATTAGATAAATCCGGCCATGGAACGTTACTGGAATAAGAGACCCAATCTATGAGATCTCCCTTTTCATTGTACAATTTAACGTCGTCAAATGAGCTGGAAAAACCAAAACCGAACCCACCTATAACATTATCTGACCCTGGATGAACCTCTGTAAATTTCTTAAGATTACGCGCAATAACCAAGAATGAGCTTGGATCTAATAGCGTATTATCTGGAATGGTATAAACATGATCCGAATCACTATCGGTAAGCTTCCAATTGCTTAAATCAATATTTTCCTGTTGTGTAAATAATTCAACCCAGTCTCCAGTATCAAAATCATCATCAGATTTGTAATTTATTTCGTTGATTACAACACTACTGGCGGACTCATTAAATGACTCAATGTTATCGACTATTTTTTCCGCAAGAATATTTCCCCCCGGTGAAAAGAGGAAAATAGTATCTCCCAACGCCGGCACAAAATATAATCCAGTGATGAAAACTACATTGGGAAGGTAGTAGCTCGCTTGCTCTAAGTGGTTGGCGATATATATTGTCTGAGCAATTTCTATTGGATCTAATTCGGATAGCATCAATCGCTTGTATCCACTTCCGATACTGATTTGACAGCTTGATATATCCACAGACTGATCCCCAATATTAGTAAGCGAAACTGTAAAGTTACCGATAGCATCTACAACAGGATCGCCAAAAATAAGGTCACCTAAAACAGGAGGGCTTAAATTTCGGCGTAAGACTGGCAATGGAAACCTCTTCTCACCCAATCGATGCCAACCAGCTGGAGGATGTGAAAAATAGTCGTCTTCTTTTGATGTTACCACGACCCCAAATGATAGTGGTAGCACATAGTCATTGAGGTAGATTTCACGAGAATAAATTAGGTCTCCAGCAATCCGGTCGCCATTTTCGCCTCGATCATTTAAGTTTAGCTGTACTTCGGCAAATGCAGAATCCATAATCGCCACGCGAGCGACAATGGGAGATTCAGCAATTCGAACTTCGAAAATACAGGTAGAATCGCTACCGTCAACATATTCTGGGCTGAAAGTCAAATCGCTTACATTATACCTGTAAAACCAATCTAATCCCTGAAGATTGTTTCTGCGTTGCTCAATGAAACCAAATAATCTTTGCCACTCCCAATCAAATGATTCTATGCTTCCGCTCCTCAAAGTATCAAGATTGGCATCATGACGAATGAGATCATAAGTTTCTGACAACTGCGCTTCCATAAATTGATAGCCGTCCTCAACAATATAATTAATGAACTCAAGCAATCGATCACGATACTCCGGTACAGCAATAATGTGTTGAAATACCGACTGCTCAATTAACTCATCAAATGATTTTTTACTCTCATACCCTATATAACTGCCCCATGCCTCGTTGCCGAATGTAGCATCGCAGTCCCATGGAACAATAGAGTACTTGTTATCCTCGCGTCGCCACAAATAATAATTTTTAGAAAAGCCATCGTGGTTACATAAAAAGTACATGACTGCAAAGTACTTGATAAAATCTTCTACATCGATAATCCTGTTTAACTCCGCTACATCACTGCCTAGCGTTGAATAGTGAAAAAATGCAAACCTGTTGAGAAGGGTATCTAATGAGCCTCTTTCTGATAATTTTGTTTCATAAACACTTTCTATTTCTGATGGATTAAGTAATGGGGTAAAGCGAGCAACATGCGAAAGTGCTTTGTATAAATCTTGTGCAGGGTTACCTCTTGATTCAAACAATTGTATGTCAACATTCTCTATACTAAGATAGACCCCAAAATATTCGTCATTGACCATAAGAGAAACATGCTGTGAATTTGGTGCAGTCAGACCAACGTAATCAGCTAATTTCATGCTGATATGATTACGACTAATCGTTCGGTCTCGCCTCTCCGAATTCAAATTCATGACATCTCTGTCATGTGGAGAAGATTTATCGAAAAAAAATTTCCACGATTTCTTTGGCAGCAACCTCGCCGAAGATCCACGATAGCGTACGCGGCAATCGTACCGTTCTCCATTATATGATACCTTTGCTGGATAGGTTTGCGAACTCAACGGATCATTCTTTAGTGCATCCAGGTATTCCGCGGCTATATCCAGCTCGTACAGGGGTAAAGTATAATCCTCAGCCCAAGCTGTATCCGCTATGAGAATCAGGATAATCCACAAAATGTGAAATATAATATGTTTGTCTCTTCGCATAATTTTAATTTACTGTCCTTACACCTTATATTCAAGCATATAGTGCTGACAATTAAATTCATGAGCATCAATAAGCTGTACGAATACGGACATACCTTTGGTCGTTATCGTGCACAGCAATCTTATAGTTATATTTAAAATACTGATAATAGATACTTTACATATGGGTATAGGTTTTGCTGCATATAATTGGTGCGGTTAACTACAAGTATATAAATTAGAGACATTAAATGTTCAAATATTATCTGCTGATCTCTTTTCGGCAGTTATATCGCCATAAGGGATATTCGGCGATTAACATCATTGGATTTGCCATCGGGCTCACTGCCTGTTTGTTGATGGCATTTTACGTCATTGATGAGATGACATATGATAATTACTATATGGACGGCGATAATATTTATCGAATGATTACACTTGAGAGTGAAGATCAGAGTGAAAAGAGGAAAGGATATGGGATTACTTCAGGCGCTCTAGTTACAACAATAAAAGATGATATTCCAGAAATTGTGGCTTCAACTCGCGTAAAACCAACTGCAATCGCAATGGTTTCCCTAATTAATGACAGCGGTGACATCATTGATAGTACTACAACCAAAAATACTTTATTGAGACCGATATAGATTATTTTAATGTATTCAATCATGAGCTTATTTCTGGAGATATCGCTGAAGCCTATAGTCAACCAGAAGGATTCGTGATAACCGATACCCTCGCCAAAAATTTGTTTGGTGATGCTGATCCAATTGGGAAAAAACTCCAGTTATCCGATATTTGTAGTGGGACAATTGCTGCTGTAATAAAGAAACCACCGCACAACACTCACCTCAGGTTTGATATTATCAGACCTCTAATAATCACTGAGGATAATAAATTTTGGTTTGAATCCTGGGAAAACCTGATAGCATATGGCTATATAAAAGTTGTTCCAGGAACTGACCCCATTATGCTACTTGAAGACATAAAAAATGTTGGCAAAAAAACAATATCGCAGAAATTTTTGAGCCCAGCATTCAAGCATTATATGATGTACATTTCAAATCAGTTGGACTAATTTATGATAATGCAAACTTTGGGCGAAATGATATTTCACGCGTTTATGGTGTGATGATAATTGCTATTTTAGTTTTAATAACCGCATCCATAAATTTCATCAATCTCGCAACCGCAAGATCTGCTAAACGTGCGCGCGAGGTCGGAATTCGGAAAGTGATTGGTGCAAGACGTAGTCAACTAATTTATCAATATCTTACCGAGACAATTATGATGACAGTTATCGCAATGACACTCGCAATTGTCATCGCTGAGTTGCTCATTCCTGTCTTGAATGGTTTTATTGGTAAAGAGTTTGACAATAGTTATCTCCGAAATCCATTGGTACTGTTAAGCGGATTTAGTATCGCGGGAATAGTGGGAATTATCTCTGGTGTCTACCCTACTATGGTACTTTCAGCATTCAAACCATCTAATGTATTGAAAGGAGGATTTTCTTTCTCAAGTCATGGCATCATTCTTCGCCGCATCCTTGTTGTATCCCAATTCGTTGTGCCAATCACCATGATCTCATGTTCCATTATTGTCATTAATCAGGTAAAATTTATTGAAAATAAAAATTTAGGATACACTCGTAACAATGTATTAGTAATATCAAAGATGGATGAAGATGCGGAAAAACCATTCTCACTTATCAAAAATAATCTAGCCCAGTTACCGGGAATTGTATCGATGGGTACTATATCCCATATTCCGGGTGCTGGAGAAAATGTGATTCGATACGAGGTGATTCAGAAAAACACAGGGGCTAAAGATAAAAGCCTAATGTTCACAGCACTTACGTCGAGCACAGATGCACTAAAGACTCTCGGTATAACCATGATGAAGGAGCAGAATTTCAATGACAATGATACAACGGGCATCACTGAACACATAGTAATTAATGAAACTGCTGCTCGGGCTCTCGGCTGGAACGATCCGGTTGGAAAAACTCTAACTATTGTTGATATAGATGGATCGGAGATTTCTAAACAAGTAGTGGGTGTTTTTAATGATTATCACCTTGGAAGTACTCGAACGATGATAGAGCCTATGATGATTGGTACTGGATTTCATGAACAGGGAAATTGGGCAATCGCCAAGCTGGATGGTAAAGATAATGATGCGGTAGTTGCCAGTATAAAGAATTTTTGGAACAAAACTATGCCAAATTCTAATTATATTGGATATTATCTTGACGATGTATTTGAGAAACAATTCAGATTTGATCGAGTGTTTGCTACAGGAATAGAAATTCTTGCAGGTGTAGCTGGTCTTATCGCCTGTCTCGGCTTGATAGGATTGGTGGCATTTTCCATTGAGCAACGCCGTCACTCAATAGCAATCCGTAAGGTGCTCGGATGTGATGAATTTGAAATCGTGATGTCGCTTACGGGCGAAATAATTAAGTGGGTTGTTGTTGCAAATTTAATAGCCTGGCCACTTGGATATATAGCTATGCGTAAGTGGCTCGAGGGCTTTATCTATCAAGTCCCTCTGTCGCCAATGCCATTCATGTATGCAGGATTAGCAGCATTGGCAATAGCGATATTAACTGTATCAGTTCAAACGCTGCGCGCAGCCAGAGCTAATCCAGCTGTATGTTTAAGGGTTGAAACTTAAATTTCCCTTATGAATAGGTAGCCAGCTTCTCTTTACTAAATTAGTTGATCGGATATTTGATCCGGTCAACTAATTACTCTATTCCTTGACTATAAACACAGGGCGTGTGTCATAAGACAGATTATGAGCAGAAAGCATTGTTCCGTCATCTGCCTCGATGACCATATCAAAATAAAATGATCTAATATTTTGAAGTCTGATTTTACCATGCTCAGTTGACAATTGGAGATCGTTCTCACCAACATTATATCCAAGTTTGTTAAAATTAAACTTCATAAATGACTTCCCACCACCGTTTGAGGAAAGAGGTCGCATATACCATAGTTGGATTTGATCAACTATGATATATGCCTCTTCCAAAAAGTCGTGATTTGGCGACTGCCTAAACTTATTCCATATCCCAGTATAACCGAGTGTAGATGTAGTTAAGGCAGCAATCACAGCACTTACCAATATTACAGATTGCAATCTCATATGTAGAAATATTGAATTATGAAACGTACCTTCAATATGCTACTCAATATTCAGATCATATGGCATTAAGTATAATACTTCACCATTATTCCATTGTTGCTGATCATGCATCGTATCCATGATCTCTAATAACGGATTCGGAATAGAGCTTCTGACCAATGTCTGAATTCCCATTTCGATACTAAATTTATTGGCATTTGGATATGTAATTACGCTATACTCTTCACCATCTTTAACTCCAATTTCCTTGGCAGCCAACTCGAAGGCAAGGTCCAATCCGCCTATTTCATCAATAAGGTTTAAGTCTTTGGCACGTGTTCCACTCCAGATTCGTCCTTGACCAACCTTGTTTACTGCCGATGTATCCATATCCCTGCCATCCGCAACTCGCTGAATAAATATTTGATATGCCTGATTTATTTGATCGCGGAGTTTTTCCCATTCAGTATCAGTAAATGAGCGATATCCTGCATACATATCAGCATGCTCACCTCGTCGTAATGTTTCGGTATTAATTCCGAGCTTTTGCTGCAATTCATCGATGGTAAATTTTCCGGATACTACACCGATGGAGCCAGTAATGGTGGTGGGAAGGGCAACAATTTTGTCAGCTTGACAAGCTATATAGTAGCCACCAGAACCTGCAACATCCGACATTGATACAATAATAGGTTTCTTGTTATCACCTTCAGTACATCTGTAAACTTCACGCAAGATCATTTCTGAGGCAAGTGCTGATCCACCCGGTGAATCCACACGGAAAACAATTGCTGACACATCATCGTTTTCTCTCGCTGAACGCAACGCTTTGACAATGGTTTCGCTCCCCATAGATTCACTACCAAACATGCCACCATCGCTTGACTTTCCTGAAGTAATGGAGCCTGTACCATAAACTAAGGCAATGTTTTTTCTACGTACATCCTCCCATGCAGTTTGTTCATGTTTATGCATTGCATATTTATTTTCGGAAACCAACTCCATTTTCTTGCCATACATGTCCTTCAAAATGTCTTTAATCTCATCCCGATAAACAACACTGTCGATCAGCCCTGCATCTAATGCTTCATCTACAGTAAACGGTCCTGATTCCACAGTGGCTTGAAACTCTTCAACGGTTGTGCCACGACTGCTGGCAATATCCTCGCTTATTGAGGCATAAAAGTCGTCAAGTATTGCGTTAACTGCCTCTGCCTGAGCATCGGACATATCCTTTCTTGTTAGCATGTCGGAAAATGATTTGTAATCGCCAATATGCTCGAACTGTGGATCTATCCCAAACTTATCAAATGCGCCACGCAGGAAAAGCATATGCGCTGCGAAGCCTGAAACGTCAAGGTCACCTGTAGTTGACATTAGAATCTTATCAGCAACTGAAGCGAGATAATATGAGCCATTTCCTCCCTGCTCCATGTAAACCACAATTGATTTACCCACACTCTTAAATTTCATCAGCGCATTTCGCATTTCTTGCAATTTCGCCCATCCCGCACTAATGCCTTTCATATCTATGTACAGTCCGGTAATTTCTGGGTCATCGGCATATTGTTCTATTTGGTGATAAAAATTATATACTGTACGATGGTGTGATCTAAATAATCCGTGTCGGCGATTTTGCTCAACAATTGGTCCCGATATAGTAATTTTTACCACCTTATTTTTAGGAACCCTTAACCAAGTTCTGTTTCTTCGCTCCGATGACTTGAGGAAGACGGATCCCGATCCATTTCTATCGTCATGAAATGCACCTATCGTTGCTCTGTCAAGACTGAAGGTAAATCCACCAAAAATACGCTCGGGACTTTTAAGCAACCCTTTTACTTCAGGCAAATAATCAATTTGAGCGGACACACCAGGAATTACCTGTAGCGATGCACCAAATTTATAAGCGATGTTATCACCGTAATTTTCTGCATCTTGCAATACTTTCGTTTCACTTTGATTTAGAAATTTGTCAAACTGGTCAAACTGATTGAAGGTGGCGTCTGCGGTTAAGGTGAGCCTGTCAGTACCCTCTGAACCAATAGGGTTAAAAATGCCAAATGGTCTAAAAGCTAATCCCACATCATAGCTTGTATTGGATTCAATACCATTTATATTTGGAGTGTTAAAACCACGTACAACCGCACCCACTGATAAGAATTGCAATTTTCTGATCATTATGCCAGCGTCCCAAGTGTTTTGACGATCTAATCGCGTTGTCCAGCTGTATGCTATGCCCATATAGACACCCTTCTCACCGCCACCAATTCCCCAAGTATAGCGGCGACTTGAATTTGTGTTGGCGAGCACCTCAGCCGTAAAGCCAAAACCATCTCCACCGGTAGCAATTCCCCAATCACCAAAATCGCCCTCCGTTAGGTATGGAGCGATCAAATAAAATGAATCATGACCCTTGATTCCCAAACCTGCAGGATTTGATAGAGTTGCCAGAGGTCCATCAGTTGACGCTACCGAAACCTGTGGTAGCGAAAGAAAAGTGGGTGGAACCTGAAAATCTTGACCCCATACAATCGGGCTGACAGCTATTAGTGCAATTAATATTACACCTGTAATAGATACACGCATTTATTATCCTATTAATATTATTGTTTAGTTAATGAGACTTAATGTCTGATTAAATTGTTACCTGCAAATACAATTTATGCACATTAAACATAAATTACAGTTATCCTTTGCCCTTAAGAGTCACAACCGGTAAAATCATTTCATCAAGTGAAACTCCACCATGCTGAAAACTGTTTCTATATAACTCAAGATATTTGTTATAATTTGTCGGGTAAATGAAAAAGTAATCTTCGCATGCGATTATATATTCGGTATTCACGCCTAGCTTCGGGAGCCCCCAACTCTCAGAATCCCTTATCTTTATAGCGTGTCTTTCGTTAACTTTTATATTGCGACCATGCTTATAGCGCAAGCTCGATGAGGTATCACGGTCGCCAATTACTTGTGTGCCTCTTCTTCCACGTACTGATCCATGATCGGAGGTTATCACAATCGTTCCCCCCACTTCTGAATATGCCTGAAGTATCCGAAAGAGCGCTGAATGTTGGAACCATGCTTTAGTAATTGATCTGAAAGCTGATTCGTCTGGCAACATTTCCTTCAGTACCTCAACCGATTGGCGAGTATGTATCAAAATATCATAGAAATTATACACCATTGCAGTCAAGGGCATATTAATATATTCCTGAACACGTCTTTCAAATTCAGCCAATTCGTCAACTTCCAATACTTTTACATATTTGGGATCAGGTTTCATCTCAATACCACGCCTTCTAAGTAAGTCTATCATGAAATTTCTTTCATACCGGTTGGATGAGGCTTCGTCTTCATCGCCCTTAGCCCACAGGTCGTGATGAATCCTTTCTAAATCGCGCGGGAAAAGCCCGCTAAATAGAGCATTGCGAGAATAAGGGGTCGCCGTGGGAAGGATGGAAAAATAATGATCACGGCGTATTTCAAAGAATTTGGCAAGCAATGATTCTATGGCAATCCATTGATCCAAACGCATACAATCAACAACCAAAAATAATACCGGCTCTGATGAACTTAGTTGCGGTATCAACCAGTTATCTACAACATCCGTAGAAAGACTTGGACGTTCGTTAGGAGGAGATGAAATCCAGCGTGGATACTCGTTCTCAACCCATCTACCAAACTGACGATCTGCCTCAAGTCTAGTGCTTCTATGCATTTCAACCAAATCTGGATCTCCATATTGGTCAAATCTGTGCTCCCATCCACAAAGGCGCGCATGTAAATCTATCCAGCCCTTTGAATCAGGTTGCGAATCAATAATTTCGGTAAGCTCTCGCATATCCATCGACCAATCTTGGGATATCTGACCCGTCGAAATCGCTCGAGTGTCCAACAGGCGCTTAAGAACCGATAAAACTTGGGAAGGATTTACTGGTTTGGTGAGATAGCCGTCAATCTGAGAGCCAATTGCTTGCTCCATTATCTCTTCGGCTTCATTTTTGGTAACCATAACCACAGGCAGATCCGATTTAATGGACTTAATACGCTTTAATACTTCGAGACCATCCATTACCGGCATCATTTCGTCGAGTAAGACGAGATCAAAATGATGACTGCGGATCAGCTCAAGAGCGTCCGGACCATTAGTAGCCCGTGTAAATTCATATCCTCGACTTTCAAGATACAAAATGTGTGATTTGAGTAATTCAATTTCATCATCTATCCAGATGATCCGGTGATTTTCATTCGTCATAATAGCTCTCCGATTCTGTTTGGTTGTTTCCGTTCACCCTGCCAAAACAATAGGTGCAAGGGTCAATATATAAATTAGAAACTGATCGGTAATAAATAATCTCCGTTTCACCTCTTATTCGAGGACATTTGAGGCGATGATATCTTTCATCAGCCAAGGTTAAAATAATTTGCTCTTCTGATTGCGTGCCGTGCAACTGCCAATTTTCAATCTTCTCAAACATGACTTTCACCCGCCACTGCAAGATTCCTATTGATAAAATTGATGAAAAACAGAGAATCCATAGCATTCCCCACCTTATCATTGGCTACTCAATTTATTTACTAACAAATATCTGTGAAAGTTCCTGTTAAAGCCCGTCACTGATACATTTATCGCATGGAGTGATTGATTTGTTTATTGCGGCATAATAATTCATTTTTTCAGTGACTCCGCTTATCGATGGGCAACCGCGCAAATGGTAGGTGATATTGTTCAATGTTGCGATGACTTTGGATTTAGGTCCTAACTCCGTGGATTCACCATCGTATGTATCCACACTATATGACTTCGCATCCCCAAAAATCTGATCTTGGTTCTGTATGACAATTCGAGTAAAATTTAACGTAATCAAGATTAGTGCACCTGATATTATCCAACGAAATATTGGAATTGGTTTGGTGTGATCTTGATCTTTATTATTTAACATTTAACCCTTTGACATCAATCCTTATATAGACCTAACGATTCTTGCTCCTTCCGGATCTCTTCATTATAAATTTCAGCAAATGCAATTGCTTCTTCCGCCCACTTCTTGGCTTCCGCAGCCTTATCTCGAGCTAAATTTATATCTCTGCGTCGATTGAGATACATACCCTCTTCCAATGCTGATTGAGCTTTGAAATATGCCCTTTTAGCTTTGTGGTCACCGGATACATCTGCCTGCAAGAGGACTGCCTCGTCCAACAGTTTTTCCGCTCGCTTTAAATCTCCACGAGCTGTAAAATCACAGCCAGAAATTGTCATTATGCCAATTCCAGTTATGCAAGTAATTAAGAAATTTCGAAATGAAGCATAGATGTTAATCATAAGATACACAATATTTTAAGGATACACATGGAAATTATTACATTTGACATAGCACATTATGCCTCACGCTTGGTAAAGACAATGCGCGGATCGACAATGGAATACAAAATATCAGCTACCAATATTCCAAATAAGGTGAGGAAGCTGACAATTGTTAGCTCTGCCATAATTACTGGATAATCACGCGCAAGAATGGCTTCCCACATAAGCCTGCCCATACCAGGAATTGTAAAAATAGTTTCGACGATGATGGAACCGCCAATCATTGCTGGTAATAATGATGCTAGCAAGGTTACAATTGGAATCAATGAGTTTCGCAAAGCATGTTTAAAGATTACCATCTTTTCTGACAAGCCCTTAGAGCGTGCTGTTACGATATAGTCCTGCCGGATAACCTCGAGCATAGCCGTCCGCATATACCGCGACAACGCCGCAAGTGAGGCATAGGTCAAACAAAATATTGGTAGGATCAAATGCCAAGCCGTGTCCCAGAATCGTTCCCAGAATGTCAACTTCTCATAGCCAATCGAATTAAGCCCGAAAACAGGAAATATATCAAAGAAGTCCCCGCCACCAAGAAACACAATTAACATCGTGGCAACCCAAAACGAAGGTAGGGAGTATAGAATGAAAAGTATCAGCGTATTGATGGTGTCGGAACGAGTGTATTGGTGAGTAGCTGAATAAATACCAATTGGTATTGCAATGATATAAGCAATTATCAACGAGGTTATTGCTAACATAACCGAAACTGGAATGCGCTCTTTGATCATATCCCACACTGGTCGCTTAAACTTTATAGACTCCCCAAAATCCAGCGTGGCAATTCGACGAGCCCAAAGAGCATATTGTATGTGCAGGGGTTTGTCAAGCCCATACAGCTCTCGCGTTTTCTGAATAGCTTCCTCGGTCACGCCCTCAATCATCTTGCCTTCAGCGGCTTGAGATTTCATAACTGCCGGATCGCCAGGAGCCAGGTGGATAATTAGAAATGAGACAATTGAGATTCCAAACATTGTTGGAATCATCAGCAAAATACGCTTTATAAAATATTTAAACATATAGAAGTATAATTATTCATAGAATATTCAATTTTGGTAATTTCATTAATCTAACTTGAAACCGTATCGATTGATGACATTAGTGAAATTTTGAATTCATGAATTTCACCAGTCATAATTCCTTTGCTGATCGCAGGATCATCGTCCATAATAATAATTGCATCGTCAATAGTCTCAGCCCTTAAAATTACAATTCCGAATGCAGCATCTGCACAAGGTCCGGCTAAAATTAAAATACCTTCATCCAGCAAGTTTTGAAGATAAATAAAATGTTCAGCGACAATCGCCTTAAACTCTGAATCAGGATTTTCTACCATATCAATTTTCACTAAGCGCAACAGATATATGAAATGCAGAGTTTCACTCAAATCAGTAATTCCATCATAACCAACACAAACACCCTGACTATTACGGTACAAGTTAATTGCCTACAATCTATACAATCATCCTGGTTTAATCAACTAATTCAAGCATCTATTTTATACACAATTTTCCATAGCACAAAAAAGGGCATTAATAAACGCCCCTTTTTATATCTTCGTCATATTTGATCAATCACCGCGCCCATGATTGCCATGCATTCCGCGCATTCGCTTTCGCATGTGTTTCATCTTTTTGTGCTTTGGAGCACCGTGGCTAAGTATGTTGTTATCAAATTCTAACCGTTGATCTTCAGTAAGCAAATTACGAACAACTCTGGCATGACTTATCCTTTTATAAGCCATTTTTTCACTGAAATGAGAAATCTTGGCTGCAAAATCTTTGATCTCGGAGTCCTTAACTTTGTCATTCACAATTAGAAGCTTGCCCTTGGCATGTATCCCCGCAATATCTGAGCGCAGTTCCGTCATGGTGACATTGTGCTCTCTTTTTATTTTCTCTAAAGATTTTTCTTGGCTATCGGTTAGGTCGATTCCCATCAGTGCACGATGCGTATTATCAGAACGTTTGCCATGATCGCCATCAGACCAGGGTACAAACTCCCTTTTAGCAAAGTCTGGGGGTGCCATACTGACCATTCCTTGATGCTGAGCAATTACACTGCCTGCAAGCAGTCCTATGATTATTGATGTTAAGAATATTCGTTTCATTATTTTCTCCTGTTTTAGTCTAAGATGTAAGCTTATCAATGTCTTCCTCTAAAATTCTTCCTAAGATGTATAGGCTCGCGAAGTTGGTGAGGTCTATCAAAGTGTTCAATCAATCGCCGTGCCATTCTATGTCGTCTTTTTGCAGGAATTTTACCGTGCATCTCCCGCAAATGTGACAATTGATCGTGTTGAAATCTTGAATTAAAAAATTCTAACGAATCTGATAATTTGTTTAATTCAACACTATCAATTTCTTCCGCCATAAAAACCTGTGCCATTTGCTGAAGTATGTGACGACGCTTATCTACGGTAGGTGCGATTTTATCTCTGAATTCTCTTCTTGCGTGTTCAAATTGTTCGTCATGCGGTGGTGCTTCGTGTGGTCGTAATGATTCCGACATCCAATCTCCACCAATTGGATAATGCGATTTGAGGTAATATGCTACGCCGAGCATCACATTCAGCGTCCATGAGGCGAGAAGAAGTGCGATTAACCAGCGTTTATTCATCGAATTCATCCTCATTATAATCAGTTAAAGCAGTAACCAGACTATCAATACCATAATGCAGATCCGTAAACGTCTGCTCAAAATATTCATCAATGGTAGCGGCAATTGTGGGCTCTAATGTCATTCCTGATATGACAAAGCCAAGAAAAAATCCTACCACAGCAGAACTTAACCCCCATGCAAAGTGCTGTGGTTTAATCCCGTAATGAATTACATCGGACTTATTGATTTGTTCCATTACTGAGCCTAATATGTCAACTGAATCCGGGATTGGCAATTGTTGAATATTACTAATTACATCCCGATCTAATTCCGCTAACTTAGCACAAATATCACATTTCAGTGCATGACTCTCCCAAGATGTCCTTATATCCGACTCAAGGTCGGAGTGAAGAACATCCGAAATTTCTGCCTGCCAATCGACACATGCAGCACCATATTTTTGACTATTTGATCTCACATTTTTCCTTAATTTACTATTGAAACACCTAAAACTTAAAAGTCACGCGGTGATAATCCACCTTTTTAAAATATTATAACACTTTTTGCAATATTTGCCATAATTTTGATAATGGTAAACCCATAACATTGTAGAAACACCCATCAATACTGTCAACCAGTAATGCTCCCCTACGCTGAATACCGTATGATCCTGCCTTGTCGAACGGGTCGCCACTGCAAACATAGTCGTCTATTTCTTCATCACTAAGATCTCTAAATTGTACTTCGGTCACAGCATAATCCTGGTGTATTGTACCAGAATTTGATTCTATTACTACAATTCCACTATACACACGATGTATTTTCCCCGATAGCCTACTCAGCATTGACACTGCATCGGCGGAATCGGATGGTTTCCCAAGTGCATTACCATCCAAGTCAACCAAGGTATCTGCTCCGAGTATGGGCAGTCCGTTAGCACTGCTAACCACGGAAAGTGCTTTTATCTCGGCATTGTGCAATACAGTCTTGGCAAAATCACTCCCTTTGTGCTTAACTTCCTGTACATTCGGCTTAAGGATGGTAAATTTAATTCCAATTTGTTCGAGCAGAAATTTTCTTCGTGGAGAACTTGATGCGAGCACTATTTTTATTTTCTCAGGACGGCAATAGCTAATCATTAAATAAAATATACCTGTGTTGATCTTTGAGTTTTTAATTGTCTATGATTTGTAACAAAAATATTGGATGTCACAGACTAAAATATAATCACTGCCTGTCAGGTTAGAAATGATTCCGACCTGAAATGTTGCGATAAATCTTGATTCAATTTATATTTAGAAGTTGATAATTAAAATATATCATAATAGAACTCAATCATATATTAATCTTGGAAACTTAGAATTATTGAATTACAGTCCTACCAAAGTAGCAAACACTGTGTTAATCGCAGATGAGTAGCATTGTTCTTAGTCCCCTCTTGATAAAGATTTTGGAGGTATATTACACTCTTTTTTTTCTGGGCGGAGTAGGGTTTATTTTGGCTTCGCGAAAAAATCGCAAGATGAGAGCCCTTTGGCAGAAGCTATTAGGGATATTTTCAATTTCGTTGGTATTTCATGCCGTATTAACTATGGGACTAACAAGTTTTGTCACATTACTCGGCTTAGGAATGCTCATAACAGTAGCAACCGAGTGGCTCGCTATGAAGTATAATATTTGGGGAAGCTATGAGTACTCTAAAAAATTCACCCCCATACTCTCTGGCGGAATGCCACTGCCTGTTGTAATTGCCTGGGGAGTGTCATTATTGATTTCATACTGGGTTGCCCTGTCAATTTACAGCTTTACTCTACAATTTCTCGGATCACTAATTCCTTCCGAAAGCTCAAGAATTTTACGCATAAAATTGTCGCTTTTAGCCACTATGGTAGCGGTTAGCGGTGATCTCGTTATGGACCCTGTTATGGCAAAACACGGGCATTGGAAATGGAAAAAGTCGGGAAAATGGTACGGGATTCCATTCTCAAACTTTGTGGGATGGTTTATTACATGTGAGATTACATTTTTTGCAATATTCACCTTAATAGATCCCATTGAACCTCTTCGTACACCATATTTTGAGTCTGGGGCACTATGGCTATTTGTTGGTATTTATCTCGCTGTGTTGGCGGATATTACTTTGGATGCCGTAAAGATGAAGCTGTCAGGACCAGCAATTTTAGGATTTTTAACCATAATAACTATAGGTACTATGCTCGGAATTCTGATAGTGTCGTAAGGTAGCAATAGCTAATATCAAAAGACTCTATCGCCACCTCCAACGGTGATTTTTATCAGTTGGGATGCCAATCTTGATGAGTGCCCTAATTCCTGCTGTACCTGTTGCCAATTGCAATTTCGCCAGCTCCTCGTTACGCCCGTGTAGGATAAGGCTACTACCAAATGCCCAAGGAGCATTATCAAATGTAAATTCCTCAAGATCGTGTCCAACATATAGAATATCGTAAAATAGGGTAATGGTCAATTTATCGATAAGCTCCCAGCGGTGCTCAGCTGAGCTTACCATAGTATAATTTTCACTACGATAAAGTGATCGTGAGGTAACCCCCCTAAACGCCGGGTGACGTGAATAATCATAAAAATTGATTTCAGCTTCTGAATCGAGATTATATACCCGATTAAGTACGATTCGTGGCACTAAATGCCAATTTTTCCGTAATGTGGGAATAAAAGCCGTGAAATCAAATCCGGACCTGAGCAGTCTGCGATTGTCATTGGTCACACCTTGAACATGACCTATATAAGACTCCAAACTAAAAGCTGCATCCATTTCCCAAATTGCTAACCTATTATCGTATCTGAACATCAGTTCATTATAAATTTGATGATTCTGACCAAATGCACCTGGGAGTATTCCCAAATCGAATACTGAACCAAGCCTAACCTCGGGTGAAGAAGATTTGGGTGGGTTATAGACTTCTCGAATCAGGTATTGTGTGAAGCCAAACCACTCTATATTTCGCGATGTCCTTAGTCCTGCCAACAGTAAAAATCTACTCTTTCGTTGATGAAATTTCCCTTTTTCTTCATTAGTTTGGTCTAAAAAATGGCTGCGCAAATCCTCCTTGGGAGTTTTTCCAACACCATAGAACCACATGTCATCATCCAATCTATGCAGCATGTTGGCATGTAGTTGCCAGCGATAAGGCTCTCCTGTACCACCATACAAAGTAGATCTTAGTACAATATTGAACTTTTCAGCAGCTGCCACAGTACCCCTGATTGAACTGGAAAAAATTCCCTTTCGGTAGTAAAATGCCGTGCCAATTTTAGGTCTGGTGTGGGATGTAATTCAAAAAGCGGAAACCATCCAAAATCGTTACCATGCGGTTTAAAAAAATCTTGAACCTCCTTGCCAATATAACCTGGAGCCGCTGCCATTTTGCTGCGAAGTTCCCATGTGTATTGTAGATTGTTCCACGCTATATGATACACTCTTTGGAAATATGGTGGTTGTTTTGACGTAATTAACGTGTCACTATTAGTTGTAGTTGAATCTTGATTTTCCCATGTGTCAAGAGGAGCAATCCCTTCAATCTCAATTTCGGATTGACCAAATGTGTAACTTGGGAATATAAGTGCAACTAACAAAATCAGAATCAATTTACTGAGCTTGCCGGTAATAACTGATTAATGAAATGGGGATATCTAACAGCATAAAATTGCAACTCAAAATATATTTCAATATTTATCCATAAAACTAATTTAACAATATCACAGTATAATAGTACACCACACAAATAAATCCAAAATGCCTTAAACAAAAAAAGTCCTTACATTATAAATAGTAAGAACTTTTTCTATAATAGATCGTATTCGGGATAAAAAACATCTCCTCTAAAGATTATCTAAATATCCGAATCTGCCCGTTCAAGAACAGAACTTAATACACCGTCCGATCAATCAAAGTGACGAGCTGAAACGTCATCCCAGTTGATTACATTGAAGAATGCTTTGGTGTATTCCGGTCGGCGGTTCTGATATTTCAGGTAGTACGCATGTTCCCAAACATCTAAGACCAGCAATGGAGTTACACCCCATTGGGTCAAGTTTTGGTGCTTTTCAGATTGCAATATTGACATTTGTCCATCGAGGTTCTTATTACTCACGAGAAGAGCCCAGCCCGAGCCTTCAACCTGATTTGCAGCAGCCAAGAATTGTGCCTTATATTTTTCAAATGAACCGAAATTTAGAGCGATTGAATCCGCAAACTTTCCAGTAGGCTCGCCGCCACCTTTTGGTGACATGTTTTCCCAGAAAATGCAGTGTAAAAAGTGACCCGAACCGTGGAATGCAGATTCACGTGACCAGTGTTTTGCCATAGCAAAATCTCCAGACTCACGCGCAGCAGCCAATTTCGCCTCGGCATTATTTAAACCAACTACATATCCATTGTGATGTAAATCGTGGTGAAGGCGCATAGTTTCTGCGTCTATGTGAGGCTCCAAAGCATCATAAGCATATGGAAGGTCAGGTAATGTATGGCTCATATTATCATCCTTAATAATTAAAAAAATGTGATTAACACTTAGTAAATCCTAAGCACTATTTTATAGATAGTTATAGTACGGCATTGAGACATTGCTTGTTGGATAATTTGTTTGAATTTTGTTATATCGATAATGTTCATTAATCTAAGGTTAGAATTGGACTAAATAACTATTTCCAAAAATAACTGTCCCCCTGTAGGGCCAAAACAATAAAGCATAACAGGGGGAACAATAATCAAACATTTTCCAAATGACAATGATTCAGTACTATTTTATTGAAATCAATTCAATATCAAAAATCAATGTAGCATTTGGTCCAATATCACCGCTTGCACCGCGAGATCCATATGCCAAATCTGGTGGTATAAAAAGCTTTAGTTTGGAGCCAACTTTCATCAGCAATAATGCTTCTGTCCATCCAGCAATTACTTGGGAAACCCCAAAGCTTGTGGTTTCGCCACGTGAGTATGAGCTGTCAAACTCTTTACCATTTATCAGAGTTCCACGGTAATGAGTTTCAACAGTATCCGTTTTCTTTGGTGTGGCACCGGTTCCTTCGGTAATGACCTTATACTGCAACCCGCTTGCTGTTGTAATTACGCCTTCTTTGCTCTTGTTAGCGGCGAGGAATTCTTCACCTTCTTTTGTATTTTTATCTTTCAAATCACTACCCTCCGACCTTAGTTGTTTATTTCTCTTTTCGCGGAAATCATTTAAACATATCTCCATCTCCTCTGCTGCCATCATCAATTCCACATCATCGTTCATGGCATCGCTGATTCCCTTGACAAGAAATTCAGAGACCAAATCAAGTTTTTGTTGTTCAAAACTTTTCCCGATATCAACACCAATACTATAACTTACTTTGTCCATATCGTCTTGAAACACCATCAGATTACTGTTTTCAGTTGGCTGACATCCAACAATTCCTGCAGTCAATATAATTAATCCTATTTTCTTCATTTAATATTCCTACTATCCTATTTATTGTTTAATTTTGAAATCAGGTTAACAAATTTTCTCTAATAATTCAATAATGAAATTATTCATTTAGTGCTAATATAAATAAATCTATGGGTTACAGCTTTTACAAGGCGTAAACCCACGACGAACTGCATTGTCCCGACTAATCGCTTTAGGGGTACCACGAAGGTACCGGCAATTTCGATTGTGAAAAGTTCGCCCATTTCCAACAATGTAAACTGCCTTGATAGTATTGCCTGAATACTTTATCCAAGCAAAAATTACGGTTCCAGCTATTGTGGTGAACGCCTCAAAAGCCAAAAATAGAAGTAATTTGCTAATCATTATCCTAATATTTATTTACAAATTAGTTTATACACTTATCGGTTAATAATATGCACTTTGAAATGCAAAAATAATTAATGGTTAGAAACATCCAATTATTGCAATAACAGAAGCCAATGTATTATATATAATTTAATTTGATCCTCACCCAACAACAATAAAGGACGAAACTATTGTTTTGTTAAGATAATTCACTGACTATGTAATTATATAATATGTAATTTACAGCCATTATTAGCCCGTGTAAGTTGCAATGTTTGCCCAAATATATTATTTATTAAGGAGCTATAACTGTTTTCTATTTAAATTGAAAGATTATGAACATCACTATCAAGTTTGTCACGACCGTTCTATTGACCATCACAGTCATCTGCCTTGCTGCTGAAACTGAAAATCTTTCAAATATTTTTGAAGCAGAGCTTGTATCTTCGACCCCCACAGCTGTCAGATTAAATTTTGTGACCCATGTAAATGAAGCAATAAATTTTCAGGATGTCAATAATCTACCGTTAAATTATCAGACGACCGGAGAAGGATTCACCTATGAATTTGGAAAACCGATTCTTCCATCCGTCACCCGATTAGTTATTGTTCCGCCCAATGCCGGACTGGAGCTATCCATTCAATTTGATGAGCCTCAAAGTTTCCATGTTGATTCTCCTCCGATCATCTGTAGTGATGTCGATGCGGTAAAGCAACAGATTAGTCCTGAGCCTAACAATGGTTACTATCCAGATGTTATCGCCGAAATGTCATCCCCATTTGTCGTCAGGGGGGTACGTATGGTAAGTGTTCACACCTATCCTGTGCGGTACAATGAATCTGACAACACGCTTTTGCTGTATAACAATATTCAAGTTGAAGTGGTATTCACAGATGCCGAACCAGTAAACCCCGCTCGAACGCCCGTCAGGAGGAATCGATCAAGAGAATTTCTTAAGTTTATCCATTCCTTAGCCATTAATCCCAACGACGTGGGCAGAGACGACCCTGACCGCGACCATGATCCTGAATATATCGGTCATTACCTCATTGTCGCAAACGACAGATGCTTACCATACGCTGTGCCATTTATCGAATGGCGTCGAAAATCCGGATGGAAAATTGATATAATCAGCGTAACTAATAACGACGAAGCCAACAACGCTAATGCTATAAAAGCACTAATCCAAGAATTATATAACAGCTATCTCGATGATGGTATTGACCCATTTGATCAAATTCTGTTAATCGGTGACCTGACAAGCTATGTAAATTTACAACCTCCACCTAATTGGATATTGGCATCATTTGGGCATCATTACGATTGGTACTATGCACTGCTCGAAGGAAACGATACCGATGCTGATGTAGGAATTTCGCGCTGGTGTGCAGGAACCAGAGATTTGGTAGAGCTGTTTACACACCGAACACTTGCATATGAAGCTGTACCTAATATGGAGGATCCTGATTGGCTCGACCGAGCAGCTGTTTATGCACAGTATTGGGGAAGGAATTGGCACGTAAGCTTGGCAACTAATGTCCGCTGGGGTAAAGAGGTATTAGAAAATATTGGGTTTGGTGACATCAACACGTATGAAAATATTACAAATCCCGATGGAGCCGGTCAACAGGTTGGTCCATTTATTAGAGATCAATATAATAGTGGTGTCAGTGTAATGATTGGCAGGGCGGAGAATTATTACTTCAGAGGCAATTTACCCGGCGTAAATGACAACGATGTTTTCCCTATTGATATATATCTCGGCGGACATCAAGAATACTCTGTTTGGACACTCTTGCGAACGGGAACTATGGAACACCCCAAAGGACCAGTTGCGGTAACTTGTGGCTGGGGAAATCCTAATACCTTCTCTATGAGCAATATTTGGCTTGAACAGGTAAGCGGTTTTTTGCAACACGACCTAACATTTGGTTGGGCAAGGCTGAAAGGCTTGATCGGTCCGCGAGCTTATATCCCTAATTATGAGGGAGTTATTGGTCGATACAGAACTGACATCATGTATTACGGTGACCCTGGTATCCAATATTGGAAGGGCGTACCATTGGTAGTCGAGGGGGATCATCCCGATAATATTGCGCCCGATACGAAGTCAGTTATTGTTCAAGTAACAGACGAAGATGGCAACAGCGTGGAAAATGCCCAAGTTACTTTTTATGTACCTGGTGAAATGCCCGACCCCGATGATGATGATGAATATGCAGATTATACTGGTATGCTGATGTTAACAGTAAAGTCAAATAGTGAGGGAGATGCACAGTTCTTTTTTGATAACGAATTTGAAGGTGACGTTGCCTTTGTCACTATCACAGGCAGAGAGATTCTTCCATATTTTGGTGAAATTGACATCCGAGATAATATTTCAGCGATTGAACTCTCAAGCTACACACTCAGTGAAACCGAGGGCAATGAAGATGATGTTATAAATCCTGGTGAGACATTTACGCTGGATTTTACAGCAATAAACAGAGATAATCGCAATGAGATGGAAAATGTCACTGCGATAATATCCTCGGCTTCACCCTGGCTCGACATTGAGGAAAACGAAATTTCCTTTGGTGATATTGATGCAGAAGCCGAGGCTGACGGCGATCAATCTATAACGCTCACGATACATCCTTCCTGCCCGGATGGTCTTTCACGCCCTAAAACTAATCCCATTATTGATGTGGAATTTCATAGTGGTGACATAACGTGGTATTCATTAATCAAGTTAGTACCAGAAGCTCCTAATTATGAGTTGCATAGATTCGGTGCTGGTGATCAAATTTCAACAAGACCGCGTAATTTTGAAATCTATATTAAAAATGTTGGCGAGTTGAACGCACCAGAAACATCGGCGCGCTTAGTTTCTCTCGACATGGGTATCAGGGTAATCTTGGATGAAGCTCGTTACCCCGCGATCAGATCCGGTCGCAATGCACGTATCGCCGGGGACCGGTTTAGAATTACCGGCACTCAGGACGCTGTCCCCGGAGCAAGATATAACATGCTCATTGTGCTGAACAATGAACAAGGCTTTGTTGACACAGTCTTTTTTGATCTACAGGTTGATGAGCCTCGCGATGACTCACCACAGGGTCCAGACGATTTTGGTTACATTTGCTATGATGATACTGATGATGATTGGGATGTTGCACCGGTGTATGACTGGATTGAAATAAGCCGCGACGATCAGGATAGGGATGTAGATGGTACTTTGCTCGGATTTGAAGGTCGCTCACAGCGTAATATTGGTGAATCGTTAGTAATTGATCTACCATTTGAGACTCAATTTTACGGCGAAACATATGATCAGATTACAGTTTCCACAAATGGCTTTATTGCTATGGGAAATCAGAGGCTAATAACTAATTTTCAAAACTGGCCGATGGATAGAGCAATTGGTGGTGGGGTAGGAATGTTAGCCCCGTTATGGGATGATCTAAAAATTTCTGATGATGGAGGCGTATATCAATTTTACGATGAAGAAACTGCCAGTTTTATAATCGAATGGTATAAGATGCGCCACAGAGTTGGTGGAAATTCAGATTTGACCTTTCAGGTTGTGCTCTATGATAACAATATCTGGGTTTCGGGCACTGGTGACCAACGCATCGCATTTTATTACAAGCAAGTTGCAGATGTACGTGGCAGAGGAGAAGATTGGATAAACTCGGCTCCATACGCTTCGGTTGGAATTTCCAGTCCAGATGGTACCACGGGATTGAACTATAGCTATAACAATATCCGTCCAGTAACTTCAGCACCATTGGAAAATCAGCGCGCACTGCTATTTACAAATTCACCCATACATTCTGCGGGAATTTTGCTCGGGACTCTGACAGACCGGGAAACAGGAGAACCAATTGAAAACGCAGTCATCAGTACACTGCATGGGTTTAGAGGCGAGAGTGACGATGAAGGTAATTGGATTATCGATGACGCACTTGCGGGTATAGAATTTAGTCTATCATTTTATAAGCAAGGATACAGCGATTCTGTCGTTGTAGAACTTTTCCTTGAAGAGGGTGATACGCTTGAAATAAATATAGCACTACTCCACCCTGAATTTATTGCCTCGATTGATGAAGTAGATACTGAGTTAGAAGCACGCGCATCTGTTGAAATATCTTTTGATGTAAATAATACTGGTAATGGGACTCTGAACTGGCAAGCAGAAACTGTAATTGTGACCGATGAAGAGATTAATCCCTGGGCGTACAGAGAAGGTATAAATGTCGGGCAAATCCTCGACCAAAATCGCGTTCAGGGGGTCGTTTTCGTGGACGACCATTACTATATTTCAGTCACGAACAATGGTGAACCAATTATTTGCAAGTTCAATCGAGATGGTGAATTAATAGAAGAGTATGATCAACCTATGGAAGATAATCGAGGGATGCGAGATCTTGCTTATGATGGGGAGCTTATTTGGGGCGCAATTGATGATCAAGTTTACGGTTTTACACCCGCAGGCGAAGTCGTTTACGAATGGGAGTCAGAGCGGAACCCGACTACTCTAATTACTTGGGATAAGGAGCGAGAGGTATTGTGGCTTGGTTCAACTACTTCAAATATAATTGCTTATAACGTTGAGGGCGAATTACAGGAGGATATGACCATTAACCGACGGGGACTCCGAATATATGGTTTGGCATTTCTCCCTGAAGACCCCGATGATCACCAATTGTATGTATTCAACAAAGACGCCGATACAGGTTTACAGACCCTCCACAAGTTTAATGTCGATACGGGCGACACCATACATGTTACCACATTGATACCTGAAGCAGGGGGTTCGCCTCTCGGTGCGTTTATCTCATATTCATATAGTAATTATAGCACAGTGCTAATGACAATATCAAATACTATTCTAAATGAAGGCGGTGATCACATTGATGTATGGCAAATTGATAAGAGAAGAGATTGGATAAAAATTGATCCAACCGAAGGATCACTTAGTGCGGGCGAAGAGCAAGAATTTGAGCTGACTTTGGATGCTCTAAACCTTCCCGATGAGGAATTCGAAGCTGAGGTTGTTTTTTATCATAATTCTACTGGTGGAGAAACATCCATTCCAGTGACGCTGAAAGTCCAGCTTGTGGATCGGGATATTCGCTTGGATCTCATAGAGGGTTGGAATCAAGTATCTCTAAATGTAGAACCCAATAATATGGATGTCACACACATTATGCGTCGCTTGACGGTGAACGGCGCGCTTACTCTGCTGAAAGATGGTCAAGGAAGATTTTACAATCCACAGACTGGATTTAACAACATTGGCGAGTGGAACACCGAGAGCGGATACCAAATGCACTTGACTGAAGCCAGATCTTTGGATGTTACAGGAAGATTTATTCCAATCGCTCGTCCAATTGAACTTGAAGAGGGTTGGAATTTGAAGTCATACTATCCATGGCATCCAGTTAATGCAGAGGTTGCGCTTTCGGGAATTATCGAAGAACTTGTCATTGCCAAGGACGGTTATGGTCATTTTTATCTGCCTGAATTTAATTTTAACAACCTTGGAAATTTGACAGAAGGTAATGGCTATCAATTCAAGATGAATGAAGCTGCAGAACTGATATATCGACGGAATGGAGGCGATGAAGTAATACCGAACCAATTCAATCAACCCGAGTATTTTACGAATATAGTGACTACAGAATTTAACATGTCAGTGCTGATAATTAGTGGTCCGGGTGATGAAGGCAAGGAACTGGGAGCTTTTGATGCCGGAGGAACGCTTATAGGAGCCGGTCGTTTTGATTCAGCTGGAAAATGTGGATTTGCTGTTTTCGGTGAGGCTAATTCTAATAGCGGGTTAACATTCAGTCAGTGGCAAGAAGGTGTGGAATCAGAAGTTGTGGTTGAGCCAATAGAGGGAGAATTGAATTGGACTGCCAATGGAATTTTGGTGGGAAGGATAAATTCAGATGCGGGCAATCCTGTGGAATTTGGTATTCATAAGATGTTCCCCAATCCTACCAATGGTCCCGTGCAGATTGAGTTTGGTTTGGAGGCAGCGGGAACAGTGTCGCTGATCGTTTATGACCTTACGGGCAGGCAGACTGCGACTATTTTGAACCATCATCTCGTCCATGGCAATCACCGGATTTCTTGGGATACATCGATAGTTCCCTCGGGTGTGTATATTGTAAAATTACGCACACGGGGGCAGGGAACCGTTAGGAAATTTGCAATTCTTAAATAAATTATCAATGGACATAATTGTGCAATGATAATTTGTCAATAAAATTCGACTTTTAGGTGCACAATTGCGGATTGAAGAGCTTGAAACAAACGCTGGAGAGGTCAGGAGCATGATTTCGGTACTATTTGGTAAGCTGAGCGTTCACCTTTCGATGAAAGACAACGTGCTATATCCGAGTCTAATAGAGCACAAGGACAAAAATGTCCGTGACATGGTTCGGATATCTATCGAAGAAATGGTCAACATCGGCTTTTCAATCGACCAATACAATGCCAAATGGAAAACCAGCCCAACAATCCAAGCCGAGCCCGAGGAATTTATACAGCACACCAGAAAAATATTAGACGCAGTGGCAGAGCGTTTTTTTGGGGAAAATAACGAATTGTTTGAATTGGTTGGGGATGTTTAGGGGGGAGGTTGATGCATGAACTCGCGGCTGAGGTGCGGGAGTTCAATCACATTTGGAGATCCGAAAGGGCAATTCAGGCGGATACCGTGACGTTTGTCGAACACACCAATCATATTTTTAACACCCTGAGCACCCAAATCGACAGAGAGGACCGTGAACTTTATAGGATTGCTGATGGACTGGAGTAATTATCATAGATAGTCTATGACCTGTCAGGCAGGCAGGTGGAAACCATCCTGAACGGTTAGGTAGAATCGGGATCGCATCGGATGTCGTGGGATATGAGCTTGGTTCCTCCGGGTGTGTAAGTGGTGAAGTGAGGGTGTATTAGAGTCTAACAACCCTTAAGTTTTATGTACTACTAAATAAAATATACTAGGCACTCAAAAATTTACAGTTTTTGTTAATTCTCCATCTTCTATCAGTAGATTGATCTTGTGAGATCCTTAATATCTCTGGCCAAGCAGTGATGAATCTTCTTGCCTGCTCATAAATTAGCTTATTAGGATATTTACTCACAAATACAAAATATCTTAATTCACTTTCTATCAGTGTTCTTCTTTCCCTTCTGTTTGAAAGTATCCTCTCATCACCAGTAATAATAATCCAATCGCCTTCCTGCTTAAGTTGATTAATGTAATCAATATCACTAATGTTTGTTTCTGATGGGAATTTGTCCAATAAATGTATAACCTCATAATCAGCATCTTCATCATCTTGCTTCAATATGTCAATGATTTGAACGAAACGGGCAGAATTATTATCAAAGAAGAATTTTATGCTGCAACCCGCCCTGTGTGAGTTTCAAATTTCACTGCTGCTCTCACATCCCCTTCATCAACATTATACCAGTAGGCTACCCTTTTCACAGATTTTTCAGTTGCTACACCTTGTGCTAGTATAATAGTTGCAACTCCGCTTCGATTAATAATTGGGTGACCATAATTGCGTTGTGGATCTATTACTACATGTCTATTATCAGACATAGGCCACCATCTCAGGGGTATGTTACTTGAATGTTCACTTTTAACAAAGTCAACAGAATCTAAGAACATCCGGGTTATTCGCGCTAATTGAGCTTGTCCAGTCAACATGTTATAAACAGGAGTATCCTCTGTTACAACATTTTTAATGTTCTTTTCTAAATCCGAATATATCCCTTTACTGTCAGTGTAAAACCGATATTTGGTAAAAGGTTGAAACGTCTTATAATATTCACTCGCATACTTATATGCTTTTCGTATTGTGTGAATAGTTACACCTGACTCCATAAATGAATCAACCATCATAAGCTCCATTAGATCATTAAAACTCAAATAATATTGACCTTCAATTTTTCCAATATCAGTCTTTATCAAAGAGAGAGTTCTGTTTTTCTTCGTGCGCAAATCGCCACAAATCCAATGCCTGATTTTAGCGTAACTAATCCGAGTGAAAGCAATTGCTTCCTGAATTGTGTAAGAGCCGAGTCCTCCCCGCTGTTCTGTACTCATGAGTTTATCGATTTTTGTGTGAATTTTATTATACAACAATTAATATGACTTCTACAATACAACCCATAATAGAAAATTGAAACAATCAGAATAACTACACTGTGGAGACATCCAATTTATATTTACCCTAAACCCAACTCCCCATATACCCAACATCCTCCACTCCCAACGCCCCCGTCGCCACCTTCAACGGCGCAAAGGTATCCAGCATCAGGGCACACTCCTTGGTCTCCTTGGCTCCGATAGAGGCTTCCATCTTGCCGGGGTGAGGTCCATGCGGTATTCCCTGCGGATGAAGCGTCAGTGAGCCCTGCTCGATGTCCTTGCGGCTCATGAACTCGTCGTTGGTGTAGAATAATATTTCGTCCGACATCACGTTGGAGTGGTTGTATGGCGCTGGAATCGCTTCAGGGTGATAGTCGAACAGCCGTGGTACAAATGAACACAGTACAAATCCAGCCGCTTCAAATGTCTGGTGCACCGGTGGTGGCTGGTGAATCCTGCCCGTGATCGGCTCGAAATCCCCAATGTTAAATGTATAGGGATAGTAACAACCATCCCAACCCACCACGTCAAACGGATGATGCGCCATAGTGATTTCAGTTAGCCTGTCCTGCTGCTTTACTATTACTTTGAACTCACCCTGTTCGTCATGCGTTTTCAGCTCATTTGGCACTACCAGATCACGCTCACAATACGGACTGTGTTCCAAAAATTGACCGAATTTGTTCAGATAGCGACTTGGTGGCTTGAATTGGTCACGACTCTCGATGAATAACAGATCACACATATTGTCAAACTCTAACTGGTAAGTGATGCTGCGATGGATCACCACATGATCACCGGGGCGAAAACAGAGATTTCCCAGCTCACTCTTCACCATTCCGGTACCGCGTAACACAAAAATCATCTCATCTGATTGTGCATTGCGATATATATCATCGGTAGTCTTATCAGTTTTGACATACGACATCGAAACATCACTATTGTATAATATCGGAATCCGATCCGTGAATGGATTAGCAACTTCAGGCAAGCCCGCTAATCTAAAATGCCTATGCCTTAGGGCGCGATTGGGATCTTCCTCCCACTTGATTGCTTTCAGCACCTTAGAATCCAATACAGCGGTCGGCCTATGCAATCGGTACAACAGCGATTGTGTACCTGAAAAGCCATACGACCCAACCAAATGTTCCTGATGAATCCCCACTCCATCAGCTTTTTTGAAAACCGTGTGACGCTTTTTCGGTATTTTACCGACGGACTGATAATGTGCCAATGTATCCTCTAATATTGTTATTCTGCATATATTTTGTACTTTCCCTCACTGTGCCACGTCATTCCAGCGAAAGCTAGAATCCAGAGGAATAGGCACGGAGTGCCTTTTAAAGATTAGAACTGGATTCTGGATCAAGTCCAGAATGACGAAACGAGGGGACTAAACTTACTAATTTGCGCGCAGGGACGCCCGCCCTACCCTGACCAGCTTAACATCTAAACGCTAGAGTTCAAGATTCCCGCGACGTTTCTGTTCCAGCTCAATGGCCTCAAACAATGCTTTGAAATTTCCCTTTCCAAATCCTTGACAACCCTTACGCTGGATTATTTCATAAAACAACGTAGGTCGGTCTTCTATCGGTTTTGTGAAAAGCTGTAATAGATAGCCCTTATCATCGCGATCCACTAAGATATTTAGTTTTCGAAGCATGTTGATATCCTCATCTATTACGCCGACTCGTTCTTGAAGAGTGTCATAATATGAATCGGGTATCTTTAAAAAATCAACACCTTGTTCTTTCAGTCTTGACACCGAATCAATAATATCACCTGTTAGAAATGCCATGTGCTGAACTCCAGCACCGCCATAAGACTCCACATACTCCTGAATTTGGCTTTTAGAGCGACCCTCTGCTGGTTCGTTGATCGGTAGCTTTACCACCTCGTTTGGGCTCGCCATCACAGTTGATCGCAGTGAAGAAAATTCGGTCGATATATCCTTGTCATCAAAGGTTGCAAATTGGTGAAAATTAAATATAGTCTTGTACCAATCCACCCAGTGATGCATTTTTTGATCTTCAACATTAGCTACAATATGATCTGGGAAAACGATCCCCGTGGATTTACCCTTAATTTCAGAGGGTTCAAAACCGGGCAGAAAATTACCAGCATATCCATCCTCCTCGATAAAGCTGTGCATCGTATCACCGTATGCTTTGATCGATGCGCTTTTAATAATACCATTATTTCCATCGCCAGTCTTGAACGGCTCCGCAATGCTGGTCGCTCCATGATCTACAGCAAATTTATAAATAGAATCGATATTGCTGACCGTAAAGGCTATATCCACCACGGCATCTCCGTGTTTCTTGTGAAATTCTGCGTAGGGATGATCCGGATCTAACGGGGTGGTCAAAATCAAGTTGATATTGCCCTGCTTCATATGATAGGAAGCACGGTCTTTCAATCCCGTTTCCAACCCAGCATAGCCTACTTGATCAAAACCGAAACTGTTTCGATAAAAATATGATGCCTGCTTGGCATTGCCAACCACTAACTCTACGTGATGTATCCTTCTAACCGATGGTTCGGTATTTTTCATAACCTTTCTCCAGTATTCCTGATAGTTTTATTACATACAATTTAAAGTATATAATTTGTAAATCAAATCCTTCATTCGATCTTCAATTCTGCCAGATCTTTAAATTGCTCAAGTGCCTGAGGATTTGCCAACGCATCAATGTTTAATACCTTCTCACCATGCACAATTTCACGCACAGCAATCTCTGTAATTTTCCCATTTATTGTACGCGGTATGTCGGTAACCTGCAAGATGACCGCCGGAACGTGGCGTGGCGTCGCTTTTTCACGAATATCTCGCTTTAATCGCAATCTTATATCATCATCAAGCGATAATCCCTGAGTCAAGACCACGAACAGTACAACGCGAACATCGTCTCCAATGGTTTGACCTATGCAGATACTTTCTACAACATCTTCATCAGACTCAACAATTCGGTATATTTCTGCCGTACCGATACGTACTCCACCCGGATTTAGTACAGCGTCGGATCGTCCATGAATGATCATTCCATCATGTTCAGTTACCTCGGCAAAATCACCATGATACCACACGTTGTCAAAACGATTGAAATATGCATTGTGATATTTCTCACCATTTGAGTCATTCCAAAAATATATCGGCATAGAGGGAAAGGGCTTTGTACAAACCAATTCACCCTTTTGACCCATGACAGAGTTACCGTCAGGATCGAAGACTTCCACAGCCATCCCAAGACCACGCGTTTGCAACTCTCCCCTCCACACCGATCCCATCGGATTTCCTAAGGCAAAGCATGACACAATATCTGTTCCACCTGAAATTGAAGACAAACAAAGATCAGCTTTAATGTGCTCATATGAGTAATCAAATAGCTCAGGTGTAAGCGGCGATCCGGTTGAAAGAATCGCTCGCAATGGTGAAAGATCATGCGATTTTATTGGCTTCATTCCGCTATTTTGCAATGCTGAAATGAATTTAGCAGAGGTGCCAAAAACCGTAATTTTTTCACTCTCAATTAAATCAAACAATCTGTCCATCTTGGGATAAGTAGGTGATCCATCATATAGTACGACCGTAGCTCCCACGCTGAGGCTGGAGACTAACCAATTCCACATCATCCAACCGCAGGTGGTGAAATAAAATATTTTATCTTCACGGTGTAGATCTGTATGAAGTGCCAGCTCCTTTAGGTGTTGCAACAACGTCCCTCCCGCTCCATGCACGATGCTCTTGGGAAGACCGGTCGTGCCTGACGAATACATAATATACAAGGGATGGTCAAAAGGTAATTGCTCAAACTCGATATTTATATCATCGTCAACAGCAAGAAATTCTTCCCAACCTATTACATTATCTAATTCATTTATATTAGGATTATTACTTAAGAACGGAACTATAACTACTACTTCAATAGATGAGATAGTTGTAGTAAGTTCCCTTATTACTGGTAGGGTGTCAATTGACTTACCTCCATAGGAATAACCATCCGAGGCGATAATAATTCTGGGATTTATTTGCCCAAATCGATCAACAACACCTTGCACACCAAAATCAGGTGATGTGGAAGACCAGATTGCGCCAATACTGGATGCTGCGAGCATTGCTATCACTGTCTCTGGAATGTTTGGTAAGTATCCGGCAATAGTGTCACCTGCGGTGATACCATGCTCCCTGAATGACCTTGACAATTTTGCAACCTCCACATACAGATCAGCATAGGTAATTTCCACTCTTCGCCCCCGCTCGTCTGTACCGAGAATGGCAATTCTGTCATCCCGAAACCGCAAAAGATTTTCAGCGAAATTCATTCTTGCTCCTGAAAACCAAAGGCAATTCTCCATTTTGTCAGGTTGCTCAACTACGGTGTCAGGCTGTACAGAAAAAATCACCTTAGAAAACCTTGCTACCGCCTCCCAAAATAAGCCAATCTCAGAAATTGACCAGGCATAAAGCTCATCAAATGAATTTAACTGCAAGTTATAATTCTCGTTGACATAGCCTTGAAACGCAGTCATATTAGCGTCGGTGATCTGCCGGTCAGATGGTTGCCACATGGGTTTACTATTCATCTTCAGCTTTTTTCAGCGTTATGCTGGAGTATTTTTATCTTCGTCATTCTGTAGGTTTTATTTCTTCGTCATTCTGCACTTTTTATCTTCATCATTCTGGACTTGATCCAGAATCCAGTTGTTTTATTGATGGCAACAACTTGCCAGTTACATCACCGAAGCCAACGCGGTAGCCATCACCCTGACACCAACCGCTCATTGTCACTCTGTCGCCATCTTGTAGAAACTTTCGAGTTTCGCCATTTGGAAATTCTAACGGTTCTGTGCCTTTCCATGATAACTCGAGCATACATCCTCTGCTGTCCTTTTCGGGACCGCTGATGGTTCCGGTTGCCAGCATATCTCCCGAATTCATGTTGCAGCCCGTAATCGTGTGATGCGCCAGTTGATGTGCAATTGTCCAATATAAATTTCGCAGATTTGAGCGTGTAATTACTTGCGGAGCATCCATTTTCTCTGACTGTAAAGTCACTTCAAGGTTTACATTGAAAGCCCAATTATTACTTGAACGCAGATATGGAAGTGGCTTGGGATTCATTTTTTGACCTTCAACCCTAAATGGCTCCAAGGCTTCCAATGGAACAACCCAAGGGCTGATTGATGTTGCAAAGTTTTTTGCCAGAAATGGACCCAATGGTTGATACTCCCATTTCTGAATATCGCGCGCGCTCCAATCATTGACAAGCACCATTCCAAATATGTGATCACCAACGTCATCAATATTTATAGGCGAACCCAATGTGTTGCCTGAGCCAATAATCGCCCCCATCTCAAGCTCAAAATCCATCAGCTTGGAAGTGCCAAAGGTCGGGTCACCCTCACCGCTGGGGTTAGTTTGTCCGTATGGTCGGTGAATATCAGTGCCACTCACCACAACTGAGCTGCTTCTGCCGTGGTAACCGACTGGTAAATGAAGATAGTTCGGCATCAAGGCGTTTTCTGCGCCGCGAAACATTGTACCCACATTTTCGGCGTGATACCGTGAAGCATAAAAATCTGTGTAATCTCCAATGGTGACCGGCAAGTGTAACTCAACGTCTTTAATCGGGAAAAATGCTTTTTCACGGAGAGGTCCGTTGTCACGTAATGATGGATTGTTAGTCTCTAACAACTGTGTAACCGTCGCTCGAACACCTCGCCAGACATCAGGTCCACATGCCATGAAAGTGTTCAGGCTGTCAGTCGAAAACAAGTTGTCATTAAGCGGTGTAACACCCTTGAATAAACCAGCATCCTCCAACACTGACAGGTCTAAAACATACTCGCCAATGGCAACTCCAATTCGTCGTTTATCGTTGGATTGGCTGCTGAATACACCATAGGGCAGATTCTGAATTGGAAAACACCCTGTGTCTGATACTTCTATATATGACCGCAGATTTGGGTCTGTGTTATTTTTCATTAAATTCTTCCTTATCGAATATAATTACAATATTCCGAGCGTTTTTAAGTCATCAATCGGCTCGTCAAAACTACAGCTACCGTATGAAACGAAGGATTGTGCTCTTGCCTTATAAATTTGATCCGACTTACTTATAATATTTCCCCAACTAAAAGTGTCATCAGAAAACATAAATGATTCACTATTTTCATCAGACAATATTTGCCTGATTTGGTCTAAATCAAGCATATTATTATTCATTAATACAATCGCACCGATCAAATTAATAAACCCGTGCATTGTATTTTTAACATCATTGCTAAAATGGCGGATTGGGTGATGTAATCCCGCAGTAGCCTTAAGCGGAACTCCAAATTGGTGACAAGCCCTGATAATTTCTGCGATCTCATCTACAGTTGGAAACTCTTTGGCAGTAACACCTCCACAGCGCAACTTAAACCCGCAACGATAATTGGCGTGAGCAATAAGATCGCCTGTTAACGAATCATTATAATTTGAAATCGCTTCGATGAATGTCAGAATCGGCTGTACATCTACGCCAATAACCGGTAACTCAAAAAATATCATTCCCTCATCCTGAAGGACAGTGGAAATTGTCCTGTCAGCGACGCTAAACAACTCAAGTACTCCAAGCCTACCATCTTGTTGAATAACAGACATTGGGAAATGCGTCTCAAATATATTAATTTCCACGGTGTCTTTGCTATTTGAATCTATGAAATTATTCACCAATTGAATATCTGTATTCAATTTAGACTTAAAAGTCATGGCACCTTCACAGCGGCTTCCCAGAATTGAAAACGGATATGTGCCTCCGCGAGTTGTTGAATCTGCAAAAAACGGACTAAGCTCTGCTAATCTTGCGGCGGGACATATAAAGTTTGCCAGCATCCACTTGTAATCCGAATCTCTATGGATACAGAAATCACGCCAAGCATCGCCCATGTCCTGTTTTGCTGGTGGAAATAGCCCAGCGTAATCGATAAGATTACTGTAAAAATTTAATACTGAATTAAACATTTAAATGAGTTACGCTGATAGAATAAATTGAATTTGATGGAAATAAGTCCAAATGAAAATGGTGTTCAATCGATTATCTAATGTGCTGTTGCTGGAAGATTATTATTTTAAGCTTTCCAATCGCTCTGATGGTTGTGTTCTGCATGCTGTTGATCGCACCAATAGGAGTGTTAATTTCATGTGCAATTCCCGCTACCAACATTCCCAAAGATGCCATTTTCCCCGACTGAACTAACTGACTCTGTGTTTCCCGAAGAACTAAATTGGCTTTTTCAAGGTCTTCCAACACCTTTTTCATGTCTGTGATATCGTGGGGAATTCCGACTATCTCTATAACATTGCCATCACTATCCTTTATCACCGAGCCCTTGGTAGTAACCCATCGCAAACCACTATCCTTATTCCAAATCCGAAATTCGTAGTCTTTGTCATTTTTTTGCATTGTTCCAGTATTCAGCCATTCCTGCTGAATACTTATATCATCCTCATGCAAAAAAACATTGGCTGATTTTCCTATGAAATCTTCGCTTGGATAACCAGTGAACTCCTCAAATTTTGGCGATAGATAGGTGAACTCACCAGCACTATTCATGGAATAAATTACATCGTTGGCATTTTCTACTAAGCTGCGGAATCGTTCTTCGCTCATCCTCAGTGCATCCAGTGCATGCCGCCTGGCGATGTATCCGCCTATTACATCAGCAGCGGTGCGCAACAATCTAACTTACTTATTATAAAATAATTTAACAGTATCCACAACGTATTTCATCTGTTCAGCGGTAAGTTCAGGATAAATCGGCAGTGCAAGCGATTGTTCCGCTGCTGCATTTGAAGCCGGAAAATCACCGTCAACATACCCTAAGTAGCTAAAACAATCCTGACGCTGGAAGGGAACCGGATAATAGATTTCGCAACCAATACCGTTGGATTGTAAGAATTCTCGAAGCTCATCACGTTGCGCGCTCCTGATAATAAACTGATTGTAAATATGTCGCCTATCACTTAGCTCGGTTGGAAGCGATACTCCCGGTTTATCTCCCAACTCCTTATAATCAATTGCTATCCCAACCTTTTTAAATTCATTGCGATAAAATTCTGCGTTTCGTTGCCGAGCACCTGTCCATTGGTCGAGATAGCGCAATTTTACCCTCAGCACTGCTGCTTGAATTGCATCTAAACGAAAATTTCCGCCAATAACTCGATGGTAATATTTTGGTTTGCCTCCGTGCACACGCAACACCCGCATCCGCTCGAATTTGTCAGCATCATTCGTAACGACCATGCCACCATCACCAATTCCACCCATATTTTTAGATGGGAAAAAGCTGAAACAACCATAATCGCGCATTGAGCCTGCACGCTTTCCATGGTATTCCGAACCGATAGCTTGAGCAGCATCCTCAATAATTACAATGTTCCGCCCCTCAACTAACTCTTGTATGGGTTTCATATCTGCCATCTGACCATATAAATGAACTGGGATTATTGCTTTGGTGCGTGATGTAATTGCTCTTTCAATTGCCTTTGGAATAATGTTATAAGAAATGGGGTCTATATCCACAAAAACGGGTTTTGCACCGAGGCGTGAGACGCAACCCGCTGTGGCGAAAAATGAATACACCGGTACGATGACTTCATCACCCACACCAATTTTTTCTGCCATCAGCGAGATCAACAAAGCATCGGTACCAGAGGAAACGCCAAGTGCGAATTCGCAATGGCTATAATCTGCAACCTCTTTTTCTAATTCTGCAACCTCTGGACCGAGTATAAAATATTGCGAATCCATAACTTTTTCAATCGCTGCCATAGCTTCATCCTTGATGGTAGCGTATTGAGCTTTCAGATCTAATAAGGGTACATTCATAATTATTGGAATTCTTCTTTATTCTAAGCGTTCACCATGAACGATGTTATCGTAATATTTATTACCCATGCTCTGGTTTTCAGGAAGCGGTTCCTCCTCGCCGAGGTCAAGGCATCTTAATACTCCAGCATCGGTTTCTTGATAGCGTAATTTTGATTCTGGACAAGTAAAAATCCTATCGGTATCAGGATTTTTTAGCGGAAGCCCATGACGGCTGACCCAACCTGCTTTTTTTGCTGGTACACCGAGCATGAGTGCGTAATCAGGAACATCAGTGGTAACAACCGCACCTGCGCCGATAAATGCATACCTTCCAACAGTAATTCCACATACAATCGTCGCATTTGCTCCGATGGAACAACCACGTTTTAACACCGTTTTCTCATACAGCGAATGCCTTTTAACTTGACTGCGCGGGTTGGTCACGTTGGTAAGCACACAAGAGGGACCGAGGAAAACATCATCCTCAACAATAAGTCCGGTGTAAAGGCTGACATTATTTTGAACTTTGACTTTATTCCCCACAATCACGCTACTGTCAACATTACAATTTTGTCCAAAAACACAGTTCTCGCCAATAATTGCATTCTTCATTACGTGGCTGAAGTGCCATATTTTTGTGCCCTCGCCTATTTGCACTGGCTCATCAACTACTGCCGTGGGATGAGCATAATAGCTACGCTGTTCGCTCTCTTTTGGCTTGTCAGGATACACAGGTTGACCTCCATTGTCGAGGGATTCTTGGCAGTGATTGAGGATTTTCAAAACTTGTAGCCCCTCAGCACCATCTGTCAATGGTTTTATTTTTTTGTCTATGCACTCCACAAAGTGACTGCATTCATTTAACAGTGGCTCTGAACCATCAATCTTGATAAGCTCACCTTCAGCCTTAACCGCATTTGGCAGATTTCCTTTCCACTCGACTTTGTGAGGGTAAAGAATTAATTTTTCGGTTACGGTGTCATCAAACACTGCCATTTTTTCAGAGCCGATCACTACAAGCCTTTGCTCTTTGAATGGATGTAGCCAGCTTACAAAAATATGGACATGCACACCGCTAGGGAAAGAAAATTCGCTTAGCGTGACATCTGGCACATCGTGACTTAGATATGCTCCGCCAGTACAAGTAATTCTCTCAGGAAATTCATCAGTCAATCCCAAAATGACGGAAATATCGTGCGGAGCGAAACTCCAAAGGATGTTTTCTTCTGTACGGATTTTTCCAAAATTTACCCGGTTAGAATAGATGTATTGTAGCTTCCCGAGGCTACCCTGGTCTATCAGTTCTTTTAGTTTAATTATTGCGGGGTGATACCTTAGGATATGCCCCACCATCAATAAACGCTGGTTTTGTTCAGCAATTGTTTGCAGTTTCTCGCCATCTTCAATGGTGAGTGACAGTGGTTTTTCGACGAAAACTTCCCTGCCTGCTTCAAGAGCTAATTTTGCCAGTGCAAAATGAGATACTGCGGGGGTGGCAATGGCAACAGCTTGAATACTCTTATCATCAAGTATGGATTGAAAATTATTTGTGAACCTTACTTCAGGATATTGCTGTTTGGCAAGGCTTTCTCGCTGATTTTCCACATCACAAATCGCTGATAGCACACCTAATTTGTGAAAATTACGCACCAGATTTTTCCCCCAATACCCCATGCCGATTACAGCAACTTTAACATTCATCCTTTGAGCATCTATAATTAAATATTTTTATTAATTGAATCGATATACATTCAAAAGATAAACTGTCAAATGGTCAAATACTAACTTTATGCTCTATTATAGCAGTTTTATGATGATACAGTGCTATTATACTGTCTTGCTGTTGTAAGGAACGTAGTGACGAAGCAATCTCTTTACTCTACACCACCAAAGAAATTGCTTCAATCATACGAAATTAATTCTCAGCACTGTTTAATTGGGTGTATCACTTTAACATGCAGTATTATAATTTCATAACTGAGTAAGTTAATCAAAAAGAGCGGTTCTTAAAGGTTCCTGCTTTTACGTCATGCTTTTTCATAATTTGATAATAGCGTTGAGTGCTAATTCCCGCACTTTTAGCGGCATCGACCACATTACCCATAGTGTGTAGCAAGCCATCCTTGATAAAGTTTTTCTCAAACTCATCAACAAATATCTGTTTTACTTTATCAAGGTTTTTGTGCTTTATAGTGGGTTCCCTGAATGGTACAGAGCCTTCCAACTCAGGGAAATCATTCGGCATTATTCGGTCACTTCGATTAAAAACCATCGCTTGAGCAATAGCGTTTTCTAATTCGCGGACATTACCAGGCCAGTCATATGAGCACAAAAATATAATTGTCTCTCGGGGTAATATTGGTAAATTGACACCCAAATCCTGGGCGTTTCGCTGAATAAAAATGTCAGCGAGACGCGGAATGTCATCCGGTCTATCTCGTAAAGGAGGTAGGTGAACAGAAACTACTTTGAGTCGAAAGTAGAGATCTTTACGAAACTCACCTGATGCTACTTTTGCATTTAGGTCATCATTGGTAGCGGCTATTATCCTACAGCGCACCGGAACCAGGTCCCTGCCCCCTAACCTGAAAAACTCACGTTCCTGCAATACTCTTAGCAATTTCTGTTGTAAATCCTGTGAAATACCCCCAATTTCATCGAGAAATATTGTGCCCTCGCCTGCCTGCTCAAACTTACCTATTTTTTGTGAGTTAGCTCCTGTAAACGCACCTTTTTCATGTCCAAACAACTCGCTTTCGATAAGCATATCCGGCAATGCAGTCATATTTAAACCGATGAAGGGCTCATCCGAATTTGTGCTCCACATATGAACTTGCCGTGAAACCAATTCTTTCCCCGTACCACTCTCGCCAAGAATCAATACATTAGTAAAATTTCCTGTTCTGGCAACAGAGCCGATAGTTTTATACACTTCAATCATTGCTGGGCTTGAGCCGCTTAGTTCATATTTGCCGCCAAGCAAATGCTCTTTTGGTTTACCGCTCTTGTTGCTTAATTTAAATTCCAATTCTGCAAGACACTTCTCCGTTAACGTTTGAACAACACCAAAATTGAAGGGCTTTCTAAGATAATCATATGCTCCAAGGCGAATAGATTGAATGGCAGTATTCATTGAGCTGAAACTGGTCATCACGATGACTGGAATGTCAATGTTCTTCAACAGCATCTCTTTTTGCACTTGAATACCATCCATTTCAGGTAGCTTCACATCTTAAAAATATAAGTGATGGTTTTAAGCTGATCATTATGTCCAAGGCATCCTCTCCCGTGCTGCAGGTCATAACATCATAGCCATTGATTTGCAGAAATTCACGCAGGATTTCCTGGATTTTCAGATCATCATCGACAACGAGAATTCTGATTGAGTTTGTCTTATCTGTATCTTTCACTTAACCTTATGTAAATAGATCTCCGAATATTACCCATTGTACATATTTACTTGTACGATTGGAGCATAAGATTATTTTAGAATAAATCAAACTTTCCTTTAAAAATTGTTGTGTGCTGTAATAATTTTTATAAAATATTACATTTACTGAGGACATGTAATCTGATTAAAGCGAACTGAGACACCCACACCACTTGAGATTTGGTCAAATCTATTTTTATCTCATAGCATGAATTATCATCCTGGTGGCCAAGTCATTTTTCGACCGCCGAGTAGATGTAGATGAATGTGATAGACTTCCTGTCCACCATCATCACCACAGTTAAACACTAACCTATAACCATTTTCAGCAATATTGAGTTCTTTTGCAATCTTATTCGCCACCAATACTAATCGACCAATCAAGCTTGAATCGGCTTCAGTTAAATCTGCAATTGTGGGAATCGGACGACGTGGAATGATTAAAACGTGATGGGGCGCTTGGGGATTGATATCCTTAAATGCGACAATTTCATCATCGCTGTAAAGGATTTCAGCGGGTATTTCACCATTAGCTATTTTTGTAAATAATGTTTCAGGCATTCAATCTCCCCTAATTTCATTGTAATGATATAAGCACATTTCCATTATTGATGGATTCAATCAGACAAGTAACTCGTCCTTACTCATATGATTCGATAGCTTTTCAAATGCGAGTATAAATCTACTACAACTACCTGCATAACAGAGAACACCGGTACAGCCATAAACATCCCGATTGCTCCAGCAAGCCTGCCTCCGATCAACACCACTATCAACACCATCGCCGGATTAACTTTGACTGATCGGGAGATCAACAGCGGTTTTAGAAGAATATTGTCAATGATTTGAGCAGATAGAAGTATAATGCCGACCCAAGCTAGACCCCAAACAGTTGGTGTATAAGTCGCTGCGACAACGATTGCGATTGGCACTGCTGCGATAATGGGACCAATAAATGGAATCATATTCAATAATCCATTTAACATACCAAGAACCAGAGCGAACTTCATCCCAAGCATAGCAAAAGCTGGCCAGGTAAGGCTGAAAATTATCAGTGACTCCAGTAGAATACTCCGAATATATGCACCGAGTTGTATGTCAATCCTGTGAGCAAGAGACATTGTCATTTCAAAAAATCTATTTGGTACATTTTCAAGAACTTTTTTAGTAAAGGCCGGACCATCCTTTAACAAAAAGAATGTTAAAAACGGTACTACAGTAGTCAAGGCAATAAAATTAACTGCTCCTGCTGCGAGTGTAATTGATTTCTGTAAGAAACCGATTATGGCTAATTTAGTATTCTCAATAAATGCACCTGCGCTATCAGGGTCTAAATCCGTGAAGTTTCCAATAACGGGCACTTTTAAGTTAATCTGCTCCACAGTTTTGCGGTAAAGCTCAGTAAAATCAACCTCGTTGAGCTTTGTGGTCATTAGCCCAACCTCATGAATAAGTACAGGTACTAAATATTGAAAAAGTAATACAATTAACCCAATGGTTAACACGAAGAATCCGGAAATTGCGGCAGTTCGGGATACGCCCATTCTCTCCATCGCTTCCACACCAGGGCGAAATACATATGTCAAAACCAGAGCAATAACACCGACCACGATAAGATCGGATATATGAGGATATATTAATATGAAAACATACAAGCTCACCAGAGCAAGGATTAATAAGAATAGGCGGCGGTAAAGTGGATTTATATATTTTCGAGTGTTAGTTTTTACCATTTTTTTTCTCTTTAAGGCGACTTTCTGATAATTGACGATTTGCCTCGCGTAAACGATAAGCAATAATAGACGCTAACCTACGAAGTAATATCAATCCGAGCTTGGGTTTGCGATTCATTAAATCTCTAAGGTTTGTCCTAAAGATAACAATAGCCTGGGTTGGAACAATTGCTGTCGCAGTAGCACTTCGAGGAGTTTCGTCAATCAGGGACATTTCACCAAAAAAGTCAGCTTCGTCGAGCTCAGCCAAGACAATGTTATTACTTTCCTCCGAGCCCTCAATCCGAACACTTCCTTCAACTATGATGTACATTCCCATACCAGGTGTCCCAGTTTCAAAAATAATTTCGCCTCGGGCAAAGTTTCTCACATGAAAGAGATTAACAACTTCTCTTCTGTCCCTCCGGCGCAAGTCTTTAAATAGTAGAACTTCCCCTATGACATGCATCTTATCATCATGTTTGCTTAGATCTTTTTGACGAAGCGAGAACCATTCTGGGAAAAATCCCTGTTTCTTATGATCCCGCCGTTCTTGATTTGGCATTTTATTCCAGTTTTTTTAGTTGCCAATGTTTGGTGAACAATATCTTAAGTAAAGATAATTTAAGCAGACACAACGAACAAGTGAGCATATATTTATTCTTGGCAGAACAGCAATTCGCAGTGATAAATAACTACTTTAATGTAGAAAATTTAGTAGAATTTAAATAATCATTGTAAACTGCGCTACAATTTGATATTCAGTACAACGCAGTTCACAATAACAGTATTAATTATGGCAGTAAAATTAGCGATTTTATTTTATGGCTGGTTCCGGACTGGACCTTCACAAAATACATGCCTGCAGTGTAATTTTTTGCATTAATAGTAACGGTATGCAAACCGGCTCTATAATGACCATTTCGCAGGACAGTGAGCAATCTACCCTCTATGTTCCACAAGCTCACAATAACTTCTGCAGAGCTAATCAGCTTGAATTCTAATTCCGTTGATTGGTTAAATGGATTTGGGTATAAAGATACAATCTCAAAACTCTCGTTTCTAGTTGCATCTTCTCCAATTGAAATACCATCAACAATAATTCCAACCGTTATTCTAATAAACGAGTTATCAGCGTAAATCAAGGTAGAATCACCTTCTTCGGTAATTGTGTACGTGACGATTTCCTCATCAAGTTGGGAGTTATAATATACAAAATTAAGAGTTGAGTCTGCTAAAAAACCATCTATATCACCCGGTGTCGTATCATCGTCACCCCAAAGGATGATAGGTTGGAATTCACTTTGTATTACTGCAGATCCAAATACTTGTCCTTCACTGTTCATCAGGCTAAGTTCATCGCCATCTCCGAGCTCAATCTCCTCCCACATGGTAACCAATAAGTTCATACTTTTACCAGTATTCATCGGGGTAGCAAAGTGTTGGGCTGGCAATAATTCAATTGGATCATCCATTTCACCAACAGGATCCGCCCAAAAAAATTCTGTCTCAGCATTGGCTTTTACCATCACAGCAGAGCCAGGCGTAATAATTGGCATATAGTTTAGACTGTCAGTTGCTGTCCAGAATATCCCCGAATTATCCTTGACAAATTCTATAGATTCAACATAGTCAGCAAAGGCTTCCACCGGATGAGAGTCATCTTTTCGCGGATAAGGCAGCCAATTCCATCCTTCTGAAAGCAGGTACACAGTGCTTGAATCAATAAACGATCCTGAGAACTCCACCGTAGCTTCCCGATTCATTTTTACCTGATAGGCTTGATCTGAATCCCAAATGGCAAGCTCACCTTCTTCATTCATTGGATCAAAGAATTCACCTGCTGAATTGCGAATAATCACAAGTGAGCTATCCTCTATCAAATCAGCGAAAATGAATTCTATTTCTCCAGAGTCTGGCATAACATTAGATGAGATAAAATTCCATCCTTCGTTTAAGGTCAGCTCAAACATATCTGGATCTGGTGGAGGGGGCGGTGGTGGTTCAGCTGCTGCCATGGAAAAATTTGATGTGTAAATTCTATCGCCAGCAGTGTTACCGTTATTGTTTGCAGCGTTCCCAGCAACGTAAAATCTAATTTCACCTATATCGTCATCCGGAGCAGTCCAATCAAACACCCATTGTGCCTGATTACGTTGATTTCTAAACGTACCTGCTGCCCTCTGCATTAGGTATTGTGGGCGACCATTCCGGTCAGATAATCTAGTTTGGTTTCCATTTACCACATCAATATCACCAGCGCGGTCATTCCCGTCATCAATTGCTGTCAATTGAAATCCCCAGCGGCTCGCATTTGGATCTTCTAAATTAATAGTTATTTGATAAGTTTCTCCGGTTGTATATTCTTCTGGAAAATCAATTAGGTCTAAGGATCCTTGTCCAGTATTAACCCCAAAACTACTGTGGCACTGTGTGCAATTGGCTCGGTTAGGTGGGTTTCCTGCTAATTCATCTGGTGGTCCTCCTGAAGAGGCGACAAGAGTTAATGGCAAAATTAACACTGAAAAATAAATAGTGTTTATAAAAAATTTTCTCATAATATCCTTTTTAATTCAATTCGTAAGTTCCTTTGATAATCAATTATATGGAGTAATATCTACCATTGGGATGATGAAAGACTAATGCAGATACTGAGCCCTCTGGTGACATCATCATTCCCTCTGTGAGGTTTACTCCTACTCTTTCAGGTGCAAGCACTCTGAACAAGTCCTGTTGTGCATTCAAATCCGGACATGCCGGATAGCCAAATGAGAGACGAATACCTCGATAGTTAGTACGGAACAAATCTTTATTCGTTGTTTCATCAGGGTCAGCATATCCCCATTCAGAGCGAATTTTTTGATGTATCCACTCAGCTGTAGCCTCGGCAAGTTCTATGCCCACGGATTGCAGAATATGCGAATCGAGAAACCGACCATCCGCGCGCAGAGAAGTTGCTGCATCTGTCGTGTCATTTCCTGATGTTACTACAAACATGCAAATTGAGTCACCTCCTAATTTTTCTGGGCGAATCCAATCTACTGCAGAAATACCGCTGAGCTTGTTTTGACGTGGAAATTCAAACGATGCAGATTGCTTACCATTTGAATCAATTATCGTCAGAGACTCACCAGAAGTTTTTACATTAAACCATTGATAAATTCCTCGGGGTGCAAATATCCCCTCTTTTTCTGCCCATTCAGTAACACGTTCTACTTTTTCGCGTAATGAAAGTAATTTGGAATCATTAGGATCGTTCATTCTTTTCTTCAGTTGAGTCACTCCAAGATGTTTACCGTAAAGCATTTGATCACTAATAAATAGAAATACTTCGTTTACCGAAATATTTTGGTACAAATGTTCCTCTAAATCTGGTGGAGCCTTGACATCAGTTTCTATCCAAACTGGAGATTCCATCGGTTTAATGGAGAAATCTTTTTTAACGTTTAATGAATCGGATTTTATAATCTCTTCTGATTTTAACTCTTTCCATTCAGATTTTAATATCGGGTATTGAGAGTCATCAACTATTTTATTGCACAGTTCCAATCCATCCATCGCATTGGAAGCATAAAATACCGGACCTATATAAGCTGGGATAATCTTAGTTCTAACAAAGTTTTTTGTCAATGCTGCACCGCCAACCAACAATGGAATATCAATCCCCGCCGCTGATAAATCCTTGGCAGTGTGCACCATCTGTTGAGCACTTTTTACGAGCAATCCAGAAAGACCAATAAAATCGGGCTGATGATCCTTAACCGCTTGTATAATTTCTTCGGGTGGAATTTTTATCCCCAAATTGACTATATCAAATCCATTGTTCGACACTATCATATCGACAAGATTTTTGCCTATATCATGTACATCACCTTTTACGGTCGCCAGCACCATTTTCCCTTTGGCACTGATGCTCTCGCCAGGGGGGAAATAGGGTTTAACAATGTCCACTGCAGCTTTCATTATTTCCGCAGACTCTAAGACTTCTGCCACAATCAGATCATTTTTACCAAATAATCGACCAACTTCACTCATACCCTCCATTAACGGTCCATTGATAACGTGTAATGGAGGCATAGATTCCAGCAGTTCCTTAACATTATCTTCCAGGCCATCTTTACGTGCCTCGATCACTGCTCGCGCAACCCTTTGAAGAGTAGTAAGCCCTTCCCATTCATCCTCGACACTTATTGGCTTTGTATCTCGGTAAAATGCAGCGAACTCCGTGATGGTGTCTTTGTCGCCCTGATTTAGCAATCTTGTAGCCAAATCCACCTCACTTTGAGGTATCAGAGGATATCGCTTTAATTTTTGGGTGTTCACGATAGCCATATCGAGACCAGCTTCTACACAAAGATGCAAAAAAACAGAATTGACAACCTCTCTTCCAGCAGGAGGCAACCCAAAAGATACATTTGAGATCCCGAGTACAGTCAAACACCGTGGAAATTTTTTCTTGATCGCCAAGGTACCATCTATGGTTTCGCGTGCTGAGCCAAGATAATTCTTATCGCCGGTAGCACATGGAAAAACCAGTGGATCAAAAATAATATCTGTATCGGGTATGCCGAATTCTGATTTCAGTATCTGGTAAATGTTCTGGGCAACTTCAAGTTTCCGCTCAACCGTAACTGCCATCCCCTGCTCACGATCTTCATCGATCAATCCGCAAATCAGTGATGCACCATATTTCTTAGCAAGTGCTGCCACCTCACGGATTCGCTCACCTCCGTCTTCAAGGTTTACCGAGTTAATACCCGGCTTTCCATTAACATTTTTTAAGGCTGCCTCTACTACTTTGGTATCTGTAGTATCAATCAATGTAGGAACGCGCACCCTTCGTTGAAGCGGACGCAATACCCTTAGATAATCGTCAATCTCTTCGCGGTCGGGATCAGATGTACAGATGTCGAGTACCATCGCACCCTTACGAACTTGACGGCGACCAATTTCAGCGGCTTCTTCCCACTTTTCCTCACGAATTAGCCGTTTGAAGCGACGACTACCGATTGAATTTGTACGCTCGCCAATATAAACAGGGCGTAGATCTTCAGTTACCACCATCGGTTCTGAGCCTGCCAACGCCGGATAGTTTCCATTTTCTACCATACGGCGAGGTGTAATGCCCTTAACCGCTTTACATATTGCCTGAATGTGCCCGGCAGTGGTACCACAGCAACCGCCAGCGATATTTATCAAACCCTCGCTTGCAAATCGCCCAATTGTTTTATAAAAATCATCTGGAGTTTCGTCATAATTTCCATCTTGGTCGGGCAAGCCAGCATTGGGCCAAACTGTCACAGGAAAATGCGAAAGCTCTGCTAAGGTACGTAAATGATCGCTCATCAACGCAGGACCCGTTGCGCAGTTAAGCCCAATAGAGAAAATATTCTGACCAGAGAATGTATGATAAAGTGCTTCAATATTCTGTCCGGCGAGCATCGTTCCCCCAATTTCAATCGTCACCGACAGAAAAATTGGGGCTGCTCGGTCTAAGTCACGCTGAGCCTTAAAAACCCCTTGCAAGGCTGCTTTAAGATTCAGGGTATCAAGCACGGTTTCGAGTGTAAGAAGATCCGCACCTCCCAATAGAAGACTGTGTGCATATTGGTAATATACATCATGAATTTCATCGAAATCCGTCCCACCAGTTACTGAAATAGATTTTGTCCCCGGCCCCATTGAACCCATCACAAAAACAGGTCGATCAAGTCCACATTCATCTATAGCTTCGCGAGCAAGCTCCGCCGAGCGTTGAGCCAGTGAATTCGATTTTTCTTCGATACCATATTCGTTCATCACGATGGAGGAACCGTTGAAGCTATTTGTTTCAATAATATCCGCACCAGCCTCGATGTATTGAGTGTGAATTTTCTTCACTATCAGGGGAGCAAATTCGTTCAGCAACTCGTTGCACCCGACAAATTCCTCTCCACCAAAGTCAGTTGGATTTGGATTCATGTTTTCCAACGCCGTGCCCATTGCACCATCCACAACGAGAATTCTCTCGCTGATTAGTTCGTTCAGCAACTTTAAATTTTGCTGATCTTCTATTTTAGTAAAAGCCATATATTATTAAATTTAATTCGCTATTAGACTAATTTGAATTTTTGAATTGATCTATAACTCCCAAAGCAAGCTCAGACTTACCAAAGGGCGGCATAATGTATGCGCCTGCTGCATACTCAGCGGTTCTTACCAATGCCTCAGAAGCAATTTTAACACCGAGTTCCATAGCCTTTTGTTTATCTGAAATCGGTCTAAATCTCTCTCTGATATCGTCAGGAACAGACATTCCTGGCACTTCATTATGGAAAAATTCTGCATTTCTGTATGATACCAGTGGGAGAATACCTACTAAAATCGGAATTTTTCCGAGGTTTGCTTTTTTGATAAAATTAATAAATATTTTTTCATCAAATACAGGCTGTGTTAAAATATACCGTGCACCGTTTTCGATTTTTCGCTGTATCCTATCTATTTCCAAGTTCAAATCTACAGCTCCTGGATTAACCCCACAACCCAAATTAAATGATGTGCCCTTAATTATGGGATTTCCTGCTAAATCCAAACTATGGTTCAGGTTATCGGCTATCCGCAGTAATCCAATTGCGTCAACGTCAAAAACTGCTGTCGCCATAGGATAATCTCCCAATTTAGGCGGATCACCAGTTACACAAAGAATATTATTTATTCCAAGAACCTCAGCACCAAGAAGATCGGATTGTATCCCCAATATATTTCTATCTCGGCAAGTGTAATGCAATATCGCCTCAATACCTGCCTTGTTGTTAACTTCTTGTGCAAGCACCATCGCTGAAAGACGAGCCGAGGCTCGTGGACCATCAGGTATGTTGACGAGTGATATACCACTTTTTTTTAATTCAAGACATCTATTTACAATCCGCTTAGTGGATGTGCTCCGTGGTGGATTTAACTCAATGGAGAACACAAACTTACCATCTTCGAGATCTGCTGCCATTCTTGATCGCTCGCGATATGGTTTTTCCGGTTTGGCAGCAGAAACTTTTGTCGATACACTCTTCCTTGTCGAGATTTTGACTTTAGATAGCTCGGGCACAATTGCTCTCAGTGCAGCATTCATCGCCCTAATATGCGCGGGTGTGCTCCCACAGCATCCACCGACGAGCTTTACTCCAGATAGTATCAATCTTTTTGTGTATTCGGCAAAATATTCAGGTGTTGCTCTACAAATCATCCTGCCGTCAACCCACTCCAACTCTCCTGCATTGGGTTGAATAATTACTGGCAAATCAGTATGTTTGACAAGATATTTTGCTGCTTCAAGGAGTTTGCTCGGTCCTATTGTGCAGTTCACCCCAACAGCATTTACGTTGTATGATTTTAGAAGTTCAAGCATCAAATCTAATATTGGTCCCTGCGTGTCCAAATACCAATTCGATACAGTTAACTGTGCGATAATTGGAATATCAGACAAATCTCGAACTGCCTGAACTGCCTGCTTTAATTCAGCAACTTCGATCATTGTTTCGATAGAAATGAGGTCAACCCCACCCTGGATTAAGCTTTCGGCTTGATTCCGAAATGCAGATCTCGCTTCTTGAGGCTCAACCTTGCCAATCGGTGACAACCTTATTCCAAGTGGACCGATTGATCCCGCGACAAATGCCTTTGATCCCAAATTTTCTACCGCTTCACGGGCTAACTGTACACCAAGCATATTCAACTCTGAAACATCAGATGATAAATTGTGTCTGTCTAACTTAAACCAATTTGCACCATAAGTATTTGTTTCAATTACTTCTGCACCCGCACTCAAATAATCAGAGTGGACCGCCTTAATCAAGTTAGGCTGCGTCCGGTTCAGCTCGTCATAACACTGATTGACGTACACACCTCTGAGGTAGAGTTCTGTGCCCATCCCACCGTCAAATAATATTGGCGGCCCTTTCAGTCTCTCAGTAATATTCATTCTTTTTTCTCAAATATTTTTTTTCATCATGCAAAATATTAACGCTGATTACAGTTCAATATATTATTATAAAAATAATACCTTACAATGCAGATATTTGTTTGAAGATTAGCTTTATTATTCAGATTTTAACGTAAAATGAACAACTTCTGGCGTTGAACCAATTCGCAATGGAGGTCCCCAAGTGCCAACACCGTTTGTTAGAAAAAATTTCATACTGCCAAAGTTTGTCATTCCCTGACGTACTCCATAAGTTAAGCGAGTTAGAAAACTAAACGGCCAAATCTGTCCGCCATGAGTATGACCAGAAATCATCAAATCAACACCTTGTGCCTGAGCTTCAAACATCCGTGTAGGAGTATGGTGCATTAACACAGTAGGCAGACTTGAATCAATATTTCCAACAATACTCTGAATGGATACTGGTTTTTGTTGAAATTGTTTTCTCGCGGATGAGTCATCCAATCCGATAATGTTAAGCTGGTTCTCAATTGTATATGAGCTATCTCGAATCAGGATTATTCCAGCCTTGTTTACAAACTTGGAAAACTCCTTTATCCCCGCATAATATTCATGATTTCCCAAGACAACATAAACTCCATCACGCGACTTTATCCGCGAAAGTGGTTCAATCGCCCAAGCTAATCGTTCTGCTGGTTCATCCACGAGATCTCCAATTATCAGGCAGATGTCTGGATCAATATCATTTACCCTTTCGACAATCTGTTCTAACCTCGCTCGCCCAATCAAGGCTCCAAGATGAGAATCTGCAAACGCTGCAACGTGGTAGTCCCTATCGACTTTTAGATTTTTTGACAGGCTAACAATCACGTTCTTAGTTACCAACTTCAAAGATAAATAGTGTCCGTACCAAAGTATCGAGATTACGAATGCCACTGAGAAGACTAATAGTATTCGTCTGGTAATGTATACATTTTTTAGCAATATATCTGGAATCCATCCAAATGGTATATCACCTAACCTAATTAGATCGAATAACAATCCAATCAATAATCCATAGAACATTGCTCCCATCCAAAATGAGCCCACCCAGATCAAGCGGTCACCAATTAGGCTTCCTGCAAATATGCGCCCGAAGGGATATGCCAATACTAAGATGATAATCACAATTCGCAGTATTAGAGAGCTGGTTTCTCCAAGCGAAGCAGAGTGCAATATTCGTCGATACAAGTAGTAATTTATGCCACCATAAACCAACAGTACAATTGATACAAACTGTAGAAACGATTTCAATTTACTACTTTCAATTCCAGATCTTTAATATACAAGCCTGTTTATAAATTACAGATTATCGATTAAATTTTATAAGAAGCTAAAATAGTGATTAAAGTATTTAACAACAACTATTTCTAAGATAATAGCTCAGATAAGTTAAAATGACATAGGAAAAATAGTCCAAACAACTGCCAAATATACTATGACTTAAATTTACTTCTTATTATGGACCCAAGTGAGTTGAGCTTAGAACGTTCACCGGAGTTAAGTAGTCCAGTATAAATTAATATAATTGGGAAAGATAATCCTAAAATAAACGCAATTGGTGTATATCCAATTTTGTTTAGGACTACTCCAACGGCAAAAATCCCCCCACCTACAATGAAGACATGAAATACTCTCCCCCACTCATATACTGTAGGATAGACCCTTTGGACATAAACATATAGTAAAGTGGTCATCAAACCGTATGAAACAACTGTCAACCAAGCCGAAGCCCACATCCCGTAGTGTGGTACCAACAGAATATTTCCACCGATATTTACAATTGCGGCAATTGCAGTTATCCATGGTAACACAAATATCTTGTTTTTTAAATAAATACCTACCATAAATACTGCATACAATCCATTAAATATGTGCGCCAGCAGGATTACAGGAAATACATCTATCCCCTGCCAATATTCCGCAGGAATCAGAGTTTTCTCGATTCCAGGGATTTCCCATCTGACGAGAGGTTGTATTATCGAGGTTAATATCAAGAAAAACCAGCATATAACTACTACAAAATAAGTAAGTACCCGACCATAGATTAATTTTGCATCCTCACGATTAGAGATCCGCAAAAAAAATGGTTGCCAGGCGAGCCGAAATCCCATCGCAACAATAGACAGGAACATCCCCAGTTTGTACCCAGCACTATATATACCTACTTCACTCGCTGAGCGGTATAACTCCAATATCTTGCGATCAGAAAATTCAATTATTTGAACGAAAATTGAGTTAGGAAGGTTTGGCAAGCCAAAAGCGAGACAAGCGAAAAGAATAGTTTTATCATAAGCCAATCGTATGCGACTGAATGAGGTTGGCAATGTGATCAGAAAGACTAATAATGATGCGATAATATTAGCTTCAAATATAGCTGAAATACCCCTATCGAGCCCGATGAGCAGCCAAATAGTCAAAACAGTTTGAACGATAACGCCGGAAATTGTTGCGAACAGAAAGCGTCCCGACTTGCTTTCACCACGTAAAATTGTGAGCGGAAACGCTGCCATATTGTCAAACCAGCATATTCCCGCAACTAACCTAATGATATAAAACATCCAATCAGGATGAGGTGAAGGCTGATTTATGAGTAGGTTGACCCAAAACTCTGGAAAATTATATAGCAGAAATGCTATAAAAGATGTGAACACTATTGAGGTCCAAAACACCGTGCTGAAAATTAATTTGCGGCGGTTCAAATCTTTTTCTGGAACATAATATCTCAGCAGGGCAATGTCCTGTCCCGACCTAATCACTTCCATAATAATGGCGATCAGAATATAAAATAGTATCTGAATCCCAAATTGCTCGGGTGAGAGGTAATTGGTCAATACCGGAAGAATGAGGAATGGGATAAGCCGGGTTATGACTTTTCCCATTCCATAGACTAACGTCTGCTTCGAAAGGGATAGTAAAGCTTGAAACATGCGTACCTATATACGGTCGGTTAAACCGTTACATAATACTGTAATATTATTACAACCAAATATGTATTTTTTTCTATTTTGTAAACAGAACGCCTGAGTTACTTGGTTAAGATTAGTTTTCTTTCCACGCTATTTAAGCCCGGAACTGTTAAACGAGCAAAGTATAACCCTGAAGGAACGTTCTTAGCCTCCCAAACTTTGCTACTCCAACCTTTCATAGAATTACCCTGATGAATTAAATCTACCTGTTGACCGGAGGTATTAAAAATTGCTAATTCATAAAAACTGTTAATAGGCACGGTATATGAAAGACGAACCGAGCTATTAAAAGGATTGGGGAACGCTGGATTAAGCAACATCGTTGTGGGCTGAATTACATCATCCATTATCGGTGTAGATTGATAATCTAACATCCAATCCAGAATTTGAGCAACTACAAGGGTTGGCGGAGTCATCAAATCCGTAGCTAATTCTAAGCTAAAACCGATATACACAGTATGCGCTCCTGTATCGTCATTTAATTGATGAATAGCTGCAACCCCAGATACCGTATCGGCATGCATATAAACCATCATAGTGTCAGCTCCGTCAATAGTCCTGACCCGTGACCTTGATGCTGAGTTTCGGGCATCATATAGTGAATCAGGCGGATTATCCGGGTCGCTGAGTAATATCTCTACATCCTGTGGGATCGGTCTTTCGCCCGGCATACCCACTACTGTTGTTGCCACAACCGAATCTGCATCGTGATAAACGCCAAAATTACTTGACAGAAATTCCGCATTTCCCCTCGCATCGCCAATCCATTTTCCTACGAGCAATACATTTGCACCTTCCTCAATTGCAGCTCTCATGACAGCCATCTCGCCTCTATTCAACGGACCCGGTGCGTTACCTGTTACCCAAATAACCAGCTGATGATCAACAATCGCACCCCTTTGAGGTCGATCATCGTTTAACACATTATGCAGAAGATATCCCATATTCAAGTTTGACACGGCATCAGCATACATTTCCTGAAAATCGCCGCCATCATCATCATCAACAATCAGTACTGCAGGATGTCCTACAAGTACATCGTATTCCTCCACTAATTCTATGGTATCCGGCTGAGCGGTAAACGTTACCCTGAAAGTGACGGTGTGGGCAATCATATTCTCATTTGATGTGAATATAAATGGATTATCATTGTTCGTGTGTTGTCCACCTGCACCAATATCCGGGAACTCTACCTCGCTGCTGATAAATTCTATCTCGTCATCTTCTGTAGAAATCACAGCCATTATTTCCTCAGCATCTCTACCAAAATTACTGAGCGTAATAGAAAATTCAACCTCTTCACCAACATCGACTCTGTCATTGGCATTTCCATCCTGCGAGAGAACAAAATTGCTCATTTCCAATATTGGATGTTCCACAGCTCTAAGTGCACGAAAGGCGTTGATACGACCAGTGCCCAGTTGCTCCCAACGATTAGGATTCTGTTCAGAGATGTCATCCACGCCGGCGCGCAAAAACAATCTGATTACCTCATTGGTCATTTCGGGATATTCCGATTTGATAAGTCCTGCAATTCCTGCGACATATGGAGATGCCATTGATGTGCCGCTCATATTTCCATAGGTATCCTCGCGCTTGGTACTATATATTTCATTTCCAGGAGCAGAAAGGTCAACCCAATCGCCATAGGATGAAAATCCTGCTTTTCGATCTTGTGAGTCCGTAGCCGCGATTGCGACAACTGTCTCAAATCCAGCGGGGTATAGACGACGATTGTTATTAGAGTTTCCAGCAGCGGCTACAACAAGAGAGCCTTGATCGTGCGCATATTCAACTACATCTTGACCAGCACCTGCATTGCCACCACCCCAAGAGCAATTGATTACATCAGCTCCATTTTCTGCTGCATATCGGATAGACTCGTATCCATTTGGAATTTGTTGACCTATTCCTGCTCTGACTATCATTAATCTACAGCTATAGCCAACTGAAGATATTCCCGTTTCATTATTGGTCACAGCAGATACAATTCCTGCTACATGTGTTCCATGGCTGTATATGTCGGGACCATTGGTTGTATTTGGGTCATTGTCATCTTCTGGAAAGTCCCAACCGTAGAAATCGTCAATGTAACCATTATCATCATCATCCTCGCCATTTTCTTCATTTTCGTCGATGACCCCGTTACCATTCAAATCTTCACCGGGATTTATCCAGATGTTATCAGCCAAATCTTCATGGTGCCAATCTGTACCATTATCCGAGATTGCGATTACAACTTCAGAACTGCCGGTTGTAATATCGTGAGCTTCATTAACCTCCATCAGATCGAGGGCATATTGGCGATCACGGTCAGGATCATTGTGGTCTAAAAATAATTGATAGATGCAATGGGGTTCAGCATACTCAATGATTTCCATCCGCTCAAGATCACCTGCAATTGCCAATACATCAGCATCCTCGGGAAAATACATTGTGTAAATTCGTGTAATATCAGCACCGCCAGGGATTGGGGGTCGCGCACCGGGAAAGGAATAATCAATCCAGTGTGCATCAATATCTGACATAAAACGATCCAATTGGGGTATTCCGGTTTCAGTATATCCACCGTCTTGCAAATTCGGTTTGAACTCATTATAAATTTTCAACAAAACCATACCCGGTTGAAACTGGTCTTCAACAGGCTCATTGCCTGCGATAGCTGACATTGACAGTAATACACTTAGTATGAGTATTGAAAAGATGTAAGAAGATGTGAAATAATTAATTTTATTGTTTACCAACTCTAACCTCCAGTAATGCTTTGAACTCGAATAAATGGAAATACATTCTTAACCTGTTAAATATAATAAAAAATTGATTAATTGCAATGTATGCTTGCTTCAATTATGTCGCCATGAGTGGCTTTTTTACCAAATTTATTTGTTATAAATAATTGTGTGGAACTCAATTGTATCACAGCAATGTCATATTTATACACATTTAAATTATTATTTATGAATTAAAATGGTATTACGAATACTACTTGTATGTTCTTGCCAAGAATAACTAAATTAGTGGCAATAGGATATGCAATTACGCTGGGAGTAATTATTATATTAATTAATTACTCCATTTTATCAAATTTATTATAATTACCAGATTTTTTTATTATCAAACAATCAAAATTGTCCAATAAAACAGAAAACAGTATAATTATTACTGAGTACGGTCCGCTTAAAAACTATATTTTGAGCATTGCGGACTGGATCTTTATAACGCGTCCAACTATGTTATTCACCTACTGGACTATGGTGATGTGCGGATTGGGCTTGCATGGCAATATTGAAGCTTTATCATTCATTACAGTGGCTTGTATCAGTTTTGGAATGGCTGCTGCAAATTTATTAAATTTAGTGAATGATATTGAGGCAGACCTCCAAAACAATAAGCTTCCCTGGCTTTCTCATGGGTTAATTCGTCCAAAGCAGGTAGTAATTTATTTAACGCTTCTTTATCTACTTGGCTTAATTGGTTTGGTTTACCAGACTGGATTGGAGTTGATAGTTACTTCTATCTTAGTTTTCGGTGGTCTCGGACTTCTTTATAATATTGGACCCTCACCACTAAAACGAAGACCACTGTTATCCTTACTGATGTCAGCGGTTATTGGAGCGGGGCTGTGGATATTGGGTGTTGCATCCTTATCTGAGCTTGACAACACTAATTGGATTGCGTTAATTGGTTATGTGAGCGCATGGACGGCTGTATGCCTTATATCGATGATTCCCGATGTGAAGGGTGATAGCAACACTGACAAAATAACATTTGCAGTAAAATATGGAGCCAAACAAACTGCTAAGTTAGCTGCATTGGTGCTGATAATCGCCTTGGCGTACTCGATTGTATATCGAGACATTATCCTGTTTGTTCCGGCTGTAATCTCATTTCCATTTTTTATAGCTGCGGCAATAGATGCTAAACAAAAATGGATTAATTTGGCAAGCAAGAGTTCAGTTCTGTCATTATCGCTGATGGTTGCATTTAGTTACTACCATAAATATATCATCTTAATTGTAGTATATTATTTCTTTTCACGCTGGTATTATAAAGAACGGTTCAGCATTAATTATCCAACTATAAAATAATTTTTCCTGTCCCGACCACTGATTACTATCATAGATCTAAAAAAACGCATAACACAAAAAAGGAAAAGGGCTGAATAACAGCCCTTAAACAATTGTAAACTAATACAGTGCGGGGATGACGAGACTCGAACTCGCGACCTACGGCGTGACAGGCCGTCACTCTAACCAAAACTGAGCTACATCCCCTTTCTTATCACATCTTATACTTATTTCGGCATAAGATCTATCAATATAAAAGACGATTTGATAACTATCAAGTAAATTTCATCTTTTTACAATATCCTGCTATTTCTTTTTCTGAATTCGCGCCCAAGCATCCCTTAACGTCACAGTGCGGTTAAAAACCAGATGTTCTGGAGAGGAATCTTTTTCGTCAGCACAAAAATATCCCAACCTCTCAAACTGACATGAGTAACCTGCAGTTTTATCCGCAAGGCTCGGTTCAAGACGGCAATTTGATAACACTTCGACCGAAGATGGGTTAATTCCATCCTTCCAATCCTCACCCTCCTTGACATCCGCAGGGTTTTCAGAGATGAACATGTGGTTATAAAGCCGAACCTCAGCAGTTATCGCATGCTGAACTGATACCCAATGCAAAGTAGCCTTAACCTTTCGTCCATCCGGTGAGTTTCCACCACGAGAAGCAGGGTCATATGTGCAATGTACTTCTATAACCATACCAGTTTCTGGGTCCCTGATGACCTCCTCGCACTTGACAAAATATGCGTTTCTAAGCCTGACTTCTTTTCCTACCGATAATCGATAAAATTTTCGCGGGGGATCTTCGCGAAAATCATCTCTTTCTATATACAACTCTCTTGAAAATGGTACCTTTCTGCTTCCAGCATCTGGATTTTCAGGATTATTAACCACTTCCATGTACTCGACAGAATCTTCTGGATAATTAGTGATGACAACTTTTAACGGATTCAGCACTGCCATTTTTCTTGGGGAAAAAATGTTTAAATCCTCACGCGCACAATGCTCGAGCAGGGCATAATCCACGACAGAATTTCGCTTAGCAACACCAATTTTTTCACAGAATACCCGAATTGATTTGGGTGTATATCCACGTCTTCGCAACCCTGATATGGTCGGCATTCGCGGATCATCCCATCCCTCGACATATCCCCCATTTACCAATTCGCGATGGTACCTCTTGCTGAGCACCATATAATTCAAGTTTAGCCGTGCAAATTCAATTTGCTGTGGGTGATAAATTTCGAGTGCATCGAGATACCAATCATACAATGGTCTATGATCTTCAAATTCGAGGCTGCAAAGCGAATGAGTAATCCTCTCAATAGAATCGGACTGACCATGCGTAAAGTCATAAGTTGGATATATGCACCACTTGTCTCCGGTGCGATGGTGATGCGCTCTAAGAATCCGATACATTACAGGATCACGCAGATTTATATTAGAGGCTGTCATGTCGATTTTAGCTCGAACAACTCTTGCCCCATCAGGAAATTCACCAGCTCGCATCTGGCGAAACAGATCGAGATTTTCATCGACAGATCTGTCCCGAAATGGACTGTTTTCCCCAACTTTAGTCAATGTACCTCTATATTCTCGTATTTCTTCAGCACTTAAATCGCAGACAAACGCTTTTCCTTTAGATAATAGTTGTTCTGCATATTCGTAAAGGGTTTCAAAATAATCAGAGGCAAAGTACAGATGATCCTGCCAATCCCACCCCAACCATTTTATATCACGTTTTATGGCTTCAACATATTCGTCATTTTCGCGTGAAGGATTAGTGTCGTCAAATCTGAGGTGCGTAGTGCCGCCATACTCTTCACCAATTCCGAAGCTAATACAGATAGCCTTTGCATGTCCAATGTTCAGATAACCATTTGGCTCAGGTGGAAATCTGGTTACCACTCTACCGTCATACTTGTTGGTTTCTATGTCATTGTCAACTATCTGTCTAATAAAGTCTTTACCGACCTTGGGCTCTTCTGTATTCATCTTATAATTATATTGTTAATTTGTTATATTTAGTTAGTAGGGTTATCCGCCTTCCCATAAAATAGGTATGTAAATTATAGTGAGCAGAAAATTAAAGACAGCTGTAAAAATACTCTCTTCAGTGTACATATGCAATCTGTTCCTCCATCTCATTTTGTTGCAGTAAGCAATAGCATATGGTAAAATCTAATAAAATCTTGCAATCATAAAGTAAAAGTTCTATTTTATACAGAGAGTAAAATTAATTAATGGAACTGACAATCGAATCAATCTTGAGTAAATCACCTAGCCAAACCCAAGCAGTAGGTATTAGCATTGCCAAGCGGTTACGTCTTGGAGATACTGTCGCACTTTCAGGTGAAATGGGCTGCGGTAAAACTGAAATTATCAAAGGCATATGCAAAGGACTGGGATATAAACAAAGTGTTACAAGCCCCAGTTACATCCATGTCCATCAATACAAAGGTGAGATAGAAATCCTGCATGTTGATTTTTATCTCGATGGATCTGAGGAATCTATCTATGATTTGGGTCTCGACGAGTACATAGGCGGAAATTGTATCGTCTTGATAGAATGGGCTGATCGGTTTCCAAAGACGTTACCAAATAATTGCTGGTGGATTGATATTAAACACACATATACTAACCCTGAGTGGCGAAATATTACGGTTACGCCAACTAATGCTGTAAATTGATATGGAATAACTATTTATCACACCTTAATTAATTCAATTTCATATATTTCACAGATTTTAATTTTGTTTTAATCATTATTGATTCTGTTTCCAAGTTTTGTTTTCATGTCAAATTTCTTATATTTATAGACGGGCATGTTATGATAATTAGAGTAAGTTGGGTTAATATTAATATATTAAGAAAATATTTTGCGGTGTTATATAAAACCTTAAGACTGAGGTGCATCTTAGTTTTAATTTTGGCCACTCAATTTCAACTTGCCTCGGCTGAGATTCTTTATGTCCCGTTTGATTACAGATTAATTTCCTCCGCGCTGGAATCTACTGTTGATGGTGATACAATTTTGGTTAATCCCGGGACTTACAATGAGGACATCACCATTACCAACACTATCACCTTGGTCAGTCTATATCTTTCTTCGGGTGACACCGCATACGTTGATTCTACCATCATCCTCGGAACAGGTGACAATAGCGTGATCAATATTGTTGGCTCTGTCAGTCCAATTATAATCGGCTTCAAAATTATGGGCGGAAATGTAAATTATGGTGGTGGTATAATGACTCGCCGCAATGCGAGCCCTGCCATTGGTAGATGTATTATTACTGAATGTGGCAGCGGTATTGCAGCCATTGACAGAGCTTCACCAATTATTGAAAACTGCCGAATTACACACAATGACGGTGTAGGAATCTATTGTCGTGAGGACTCTGAACCAACAATCACCAACACTCTAATCGCCAATAACAATGGGAGTGGTTTGTATTGTCGTGGAAATTCTAATCCAATACTTGATAATTGCACAATAACCCAAAATAACTCACAAGGTGTTCAATTAATTGAATCCAGCCCAATCCTTATAGATTGCATAATCAGCGAAAATGTTGACGACATTGTGGGAGGTATATATTTGCGATCCGGGAGCGATCCTGAGCTATCAAATTGTACAATTTCCGGGAACACAGGAGATTTATTTGGCGGAATTGTGTGCTACCAATCTTCACCGATATTCAGCAACTGTATCATTGTTGATAATACAGGCGGATCAGTCGGTGGCATCAAATGCGCTGTGGGGTCCTCACCAACCTTTGCTAATACCATCATTCGCGGAAATATTGGAATCCGACAGTGGGGTGGAATATATATAGATGATAGTCAGCCTACATTTTCAGGCTGTGAAATCAGTGATAATATTTCCGGTGAGGGATGTGCGGGAATATCACTGAACGATAGTAGATCTATATTTGCTAAATGTCTGGTTTATGATCATTATTCAGCTAACGAAGGCGGGGCGTTTTATATTACTGACTCAAGTCCGACAATTCAAAAATGTACTATTGTGAGAAATTATTCTGAAATTGGAGGTACGATATATTTTAAGGGCGACGGAGTTTTAAGTATCAATAATGTTATCATGTGGTACAATGCATCGCCAAACATTTATGTCGATCACGGAGGTGATCAGAATCAATGGGAAACAACTCTTTCGGTGTCCTATTCTGATATTGAAGAAGGAATTCACAGCCTCTTGGTTCGAGGCGAAGCTATTGTATCATGGAAAAAAGGTAATATCGATACCGATCCATTATTTACTGATCCTGAGAATGAAGCTTTTCAACTGGATGAACTGAGCCCATGTATAGATTCTGGTAGCCCTTATTTACCGCTGGATCGAGATGGAACAGTTTCTGATATTGGTGCGTTTTATTTCAGTCAAGCAAACCTCAGCGTCTCCGTTGATACGCTTCTATTTGAAGATCTGTATTCCGGTCAAATTGACAGCCTTCCCGTTGATGTTTCTAATCTTGGGGAACAAGTATTAATCATTCATAATATTCAAATTCTTCCCGGTTTGTCTCCTTTTACTGTATCATCACCTGATATTCCTCATGAAATAACACCGCATGGGTCACAGCGATATTGGGTGCGATTTTCACCGCGTAATTTTGGTGCGTATCAAGCAATATTAATGATTGAATCAAATGATAGGCGACTCGGTCGCTATATTGTTCACTTAGAAGGTGGAACTCTTAGCAGTCCAGACTTAGAATCCGGTATTCCAACAGAATTTAGTGTTAGCAAGATCTATCCAAATCCATTTAACTCTAATGCAATTCTACAATTCTTCACACCTTTACATCAGATTGTGAGTATCGAATTGATCGACTTAAAGGGTAGAATTTATCAAACATTCTACCACAGAGTATTTGCAGTTGGCTCACACACTTTGGTGTTACCAATGGGAAGCGTAAACACAGGTACATATTTTATTAGAGTTAAGAGCCCAAACAACACACACTATCAAAAAATAATTTCGATTCTATAGAACAATTTGAATACAAAACCCAACAACAAATATCTCCTTGCGATAGAAACTGCAAGCTCAATTTGCTCAGTAGCATTATTCGATGGTGATAAGTGCACAGGTGAGGAATCCGAATTCTCCGCCCAAAGACATGATGAAAAGCTGGCTGTAATGGTCGATGATTTGCTTAAAAGCAATGAAGTCCTCTATGATAGTATTGCTACCATTGCTGTTTCCATTGGACCAGGATCATTTACAGGACTTAGGGTTGGACTCTCATTTGCCAAGGGAATAGCCTTGGGCGTAGGTTGCCAAATTATCCCCATAAATACCTTAGAGGCACTCGCAATTACCATTTATCGTCAATATTCCTCATCCGAATTATCTGACACCAACTATAAAAGTGTCTTTGCAGCCACCGTAGCTCGCAAGATTGAATCTTTTGGTAGTATATCCAATTTTAGCAGCATCGATGAATTCCCAATTGGAAGTAGCAATATTAGTCTGTACGATGCGGATGAACTTTTCACATCGAATATTGAAAATTGTTTATATGGCGGTGAGGGTATTGACAATTTGATATTAGGGAAAAATAAAAATAATGATGTTAGTGATATTATAATATCGGGTGTCAAGGCATCAGCCATTGCTGTTGGACAGCTTGCGCTAAGAGATATGAGCAATGATAATAATACAAACGATGCTTTGACTTTGGAGCCAATATATATTAATGAATTTACTGTCAACAAGAGATCATATAATGAATAATTATTATTATATGATTGCATAGTGGGTGAACTTTTTAGATTCAGTTTTATCCCATTCAGGATAATAGACCTTCTTGACATACTGATTGTGACAATAGTGTTTTATCAAATCTACCGAATAATACGCGGAACACGGGCTACACACATGTTTGCAGGCTTGTTACTACTGTTGGCAGCAGGATCGATAGCGCAATTGATCGGAATGAACGGAATGACCTGGATTATTCAATCTGTAGGAGCAGTCTGGGTTATTGCCTTTGTGATCCTATTTCAACCGGAACTAAGGCGGATGTTGATCAGAGTTGGTCAGATGGGTGTATTGCGTAAATTTTTTCGCGCTGGAAGTGATAGGGTTGTCATTGAAGTCTCAAAAGCTGTTATGGAGCTATCGCGTCGTAGGTTTGGTGCTTTGATAGTGTTGCAGCGTTCAACTGGACTTCGCGGAATTATAGAGACAGGAATATCATTACAGGCAGAGGTAAGCTCAGATTTGCTTATCTCAACATTTTTCCCTCGGTCTCCACTGCATGATGGAGCAGTTGTAATTTCGGGTGAAACCGTGGTCGCAGCACGCTGTATATTGCCTCTGACTACTTTAGATTTTGGCGATTACAATCTCGGAACAAGGCATCTCGCTGCGATTGGTATCACTGAGGAAGTGGACGCTGTGGCAGTTGTAGTTTCTGAGGAAACCGGAACTGTGTCGGTTGTTTGCAATGGTGGATTCACTGGCAGAGATCTCGATTTGAAGGCTTTAATCTCTGAGCTTGACCGGCTTATTTTCCCAGAGCGAGTTCAATCTACTAATATTTTCTCCTTATTCCCTAAAAGAGATAAAACTAAAAAAGAACCTCAAAGCGTAAGCGACTCCTCAACCCTTTGAATCTTGCGCGACACCTTGGGCTACTGAGTTGGGCTGTGGCGGCAAAGGCTCCGGTTTTTATATACGGCTTGGTAGTTGTGTTGGTAATGATTCCAAATTTACCCCAAGCTGAATTTGGAATTTACTCACTTGTCTTCCAATTTTTTATTATAATTTCATTGCTGGTCAAATTCACTGTACTGCATCCAATGATAAAATATGCCTCTCCCGATGCTGACTTCTCGCGGTTTATTAGAACAGGTATGTTCCTCAGTGCTTTGTTATACCTAACTATTGGGATCGCTGTGTGGATCACAGCTCCTATCAGTGCTGGAATGCTAAGGATTTCAGCCCAGGATATTAGATTAGTCCCACTTTTGATGGCGACAATTTTTATGCGTGAAATTGGATTTTCGATTCAGCAGATACGGCTGCGAACAAATCGAATATTTTTTCTTGAAGCGGTGTATTACATAGGCTCTGCATTAGGATTGGTGGTGCTATATTTTTCGGATAACCTTACAACCTCTCATGCTGCGTTGACGGTAAACATCATAGCTGCTGGCTCGGCGAGCATTCTTGCGCTCAAATTTGGATTTGACGAAGCACGGCTGTGGCGAATGATTCGTCTTAAAGAAATTGTTGACCTGCTTCGTTACGGCTGGAAAACACTTGGAATCGGATTATCTGCATTCCTGATTAATGGTATGGACATACTTGTTATTGGTGCGGTTTATACACCGATTGAAGTCGCTATCTACACTGGTGCGAAGAAAGTATATCAGATGATTTCAGCACTAACTCAGGCTGCATCTTTGATAATAATGCCATATGCCTCACGCCTTGCAAATAAAATGAACAAGGTTGAACTTAGGGTTGCCTATGAAAAAGTGCTTGGCTATTTTTGCAGTGCATCGGTATTGATAATCATAGTAGGCTGGGCAGCTGCGGGCTATATATATCCGCGATTACTGCATGGTGAATACACGGGCTCAACACCTATATTTAGACTGTTGCTTCTTGGCGCACCATTTGAGATAATCTTTACCCTCGCAGGTAATTTTCTATATGGTACAGGTGCTGTCGGAATTGTTGCCAGCATATCCTTGCTCGGCTTAGGATTATGGTTGATATTGGCATTTATACTCCTGAAAATATTTGCTTTGGGAGGGCTTGGAGCAGCTTATGCACTCGTAGCGGTAATGATTTTCACTGGTATTTTGATGCATATTAAAGCTGCAAAAGAATTTGACACTAACTGGTCTAAGATAATTCAGCGATTGGGAAAAACTGGAGCAACTTTTTTATCGTCGTTACGAGGGACAAAGTGATTAAGCAATCTTTTATCGGATGAAAATCTCAGCGGTAGTAGTAACTTGGAACTCTGAGCGAGATATATCAGCCTGTCTTGCTAGCTTGGTTCATCAGACACATAAGCTTGACTTGATTATTGTTATAGACAATGCCTCTAATGATAATACATTTGACATTATCAATAAAAAATTTCCGCAGATTAAGCTTGTTCAGAAAGATCTGAATCTTGGATTTGCGACAGCTAACAATATCGGGATCGGAATGAGCGATTCGGAATGGGTACTGACGCTTAATCCTGATGCGCGAATTGAGCCTGATTGGATTGAAGTCTTGTTAAAGTTTGCTCAAGGCAAAGAACGCATAGGAACGCTTGGAGGTATGCTGTATCGTGAGCAAACGGCTAAAACTGACGAGCGGATAATAGACACTGTTGGCATAGAAATTTTTAACAGTCGGCGGGTCAGGGATCGAGGTTTTGGCGTGATTGACACAGGACAATTTGCCATAAATGAGCGTGTATTTGGAATTTGTGCAGCAGCATGTCTTTATCGGCGAGAAATGCTGGATGACACGATGATTGACGGCGAGGTCTTCGCTGAGAATTTCTTCAGCTATTACGAGGATGCTGATCTGGCATGGCGAGGGTGGCGACGTGGTTGGAAAGCGTGGTATGTTCCGAGCGCGATTGGTTGGCACCGGCGGGGCGGTTCGGATGTAGGGAGCAGGTTCTCAAGGGTATTGACGCATCGTAACCGCTATTGGATGATTGCGCGGAATGAGCCTTTGTGGAGGATGCTGTTCGGTGGATTCGGTTTCTATTGGCATGAAGTATTGATATTTTTGCGGATGCTGAGGTATCCATATTTGTTCGGGATTGCGGTAAGGACTTTTTTGGGGGCTGGAAAGGCAGCTAGGCAACGGGAGTCGCTTGAGGATAGTGATGCCACTCCCCTGCCATTTCGGAGGGGGAGTGGGTTTCAGTAGCATACGCCTACGTTCGTGTGTATTAGTAGCATACGCCTCCGTGCATGTGTATCGCCGAAGGCGATGAAAACGAAAAACTAAACGCAGGCAGAGACGCCTACGCTACTGACAGGCTCATACGCCTCCGCGCGTGTGCAATAACCCGCAGACATCGCTCACCCGCGGTTTTGATTACATTTGGTTAGTCTGCGTCGCGGACTAAGCGGAAACCCCTATCGCGTGTTGCTCGATTAGTTTCCAATCTATCCCGCATTGCTGATCTACATTCCCTAAACTCACCTGCCCAGCTACCACCGTGCAAAACAATAAGGTTTCCACCTCCCTCAATCCATGCGCTACCATCATTTGGAGCTCTATCAAAATTATCATGATGAACATCTTCGCAAAATTCATATACGTTTCCAACCATGTCATAAAGTCCCCAAGCATTTGGTGATTTCTCCCCAACCGTATACGTTTGACCATTACTATTCTCTCGTGACCATGTATAGTCCCTAATGCGGTTCAGGTCTTGGTCATCCCCCCAGTAAAAGCGAGTTTGAGTTCCTGCTCGACATGCATATTCCCATTCCGCCTCGGAAGGTAAACGGAAATCTTGGTCTATATTGTCAAGAAACGAATGAATACCATCCCATGAAACCGTTTCCACGGGTCGGTCTTCACCTCTAAAGTCAGAGGGGTTGTCTCCTGTCACAGCTTCCCATTGAGCTTGAGTGATTTCAAACTTCCCCATCCAAAATCTGTACTCCAGCAAAACACGATGTACTGGTCCTTCATTATTAGCACGTCCCTCCTCATTGTCCGGACTGCCCATATCAAATTCCCCTGATGGAATCCACACCATCGTTTTACTCATATCATCTGTCAACGGAAAGTCTCTCTCCTCTTGTTCCATACTGGCAAATGTAATACGGTCAATCTCAGCAAGATTAACCCTTGTCTCGCCATCATCAGTGTGTATGATCAAGAAATTATCAGCCAAGATCATGGTGCTGCCTGATACCAAAATTACTAATACTAAAAATAATATTCTAATGCCCATTATTTCTCCAATTTAAATTAGTCTGCATCACGGACTAAGCGGAAACCAATATAATTGACTGGATCATTGCGAGCGTCTCCCGCCCTCCATGAGAAAATACAATTTCCTGATCCTGCGTCCCAGAATCCTCCACGTACCATGCTCCATTCACTCTCCTCATTCCACGGGCTACCATCATTTGGAGCACCTTCATAATTTACGGAATGCCCATCCTCAGTCCATTCTAAAATATTACCACTCATATCATATAGTCCCCAGTAATTTGGTCGTAATTGACCAACTGAGTGAGTTTGGTTTTCGCTAATTTCACTATACCATGCATAATCGTCTATCTGGGAATCGTTTGGGTCATTTCCCCAATAAAATCTAGTCACTGTTCCTGCACGACATGTATATTCCCATTCTGCTTCGGATGGTAACCTAAATACATTGTCGAGTACTGCCTCAAAAGTTTGAATTTGGTCCCAGGAAACAAAATAAACCGGATAATCATTTCCAACACCGAAATCATGGGCAGGATTATCACCCATTACGGCTTCCCATTGTTCTTGAGTCACCTCATATTTACCCATCCAAAAACCGTTTGAGATTCTTACTTCATGTCCAGGAATTGCATTGTCTCTTCCTGCCTGCTCTCTGTTTCGATTTCGATCCTCTGCTCCCATCCAAAACTCCCCTGATGGAATCCTCACCACGTAAACCATCGAGGATAATTTTGATCTTCTCTTCGGCTGAATACTTCTTTCTCGTTCGCCGTCGTATATCGCGGACGGTGCTCTCAGATGTTGACTTTGACTTCATACTTACTCCAGTTATTGTATGTGTCAGCTTTTCTACGAAAAGCTGACATGTGTGCCCTGTAAAGTAACACTAAACAGGGAATGTTACATAGTCAAACCACACCTTAGCTTTTGGGCCAAAAGTGTCCAGCTAATTCTGACGGCGTACAATAATTATTTACTTCTCTTTTTATGATTAGAGTTTGATATTACATTGTTATGTGTGCATGGTTATTATGAATAAAAATGATGGAATTTAAGTTGAAATTTTTTATGGAAAGTATTATACTCGCAGTGCTTGGTACTCTGTTGAGCTTGAATTTTGGATGTAGTGGAAGCAAGGAAAATACATCACCAGAAACCACACCATCTGATAAAGATATTGATAATCACCGTATTGACATTTCACAAAAAACAATCGCTTCAATAGATCGATCTTATCCTAATCTAGTTATCGAGCAACCCAGTGTGATCCTCGCGCAATATGATGATATGGAAATTTATCAGCTTTATACTAATAATTATTCAGGTCTTGAATTATCAATTAAAATGCTGATATACCATCTATACCGTACCTGTGTAATCGGTCAAAACCTCTCGTATAGTCAGGAAAATGAAGAGTTTTACCTTAACGATTCTCAATCGGATGGGCTTGGAGATGTTCCCACTATTCTTCAAAAAATGATTACCGAATTGGAGCTGAGCATTGAGTATGTCGATGGCGAAACCAAAATAGCAATTTGGGCATTTATAGGATTTTTACAGTCTGGTGACAGTTATCAATTGGATGATTATTACCAACAACTTACCATGACGTTTGCATCAGATATAATTTTCTGCATGGGATTTTTTGGAACAGATAATAAACCATATTCTTTTAATCGTCTTCGCGAAGTATATTCCATTCCCAAATTGAATGCCACAGAACCGAATCGTCCACTTTTGGGATTAAAAGATTCTTTTGGCGGCTTAATTATTATTGCGGATAAAATAGCGGATTCAAAATTAAAATTAATTTCAACACAATACAAAAAATTTGACTTAAAAATAAAGAAAGACACAAATATTGTAACTGATTATCGGTATGTCCGCCCATATGAATTAATTTGTGCAACAGGAATTTATGGACCAAATTTCAAGAAGGCTGATTGGCATAGTCCTGCTACACTTTTCATCAATTCCAAATCTTATACAAATATCCTCATTACCAATTTATCACGAATTAGAGATCGAGCGAATATTCGACAGCAGTTTAGTGATTCAATTAATCCTAAAGATGCTGCGATGATGGAAAGAAGCTTCAGTAATTATAAACAATTTGACATGCTTGCCCGTATTATGCCGTTCGGGGGTAGTGAAGTTTGGGGTTGTGGTCAGCCTTTAATTACTGAGGTGTTTAGCTTGTGGTGTTTTAACCAATCTGTGTTTTTGGAAAGTAATTTAACACCAAAAAAGGTTAGTTTGGAAGCATTATACAATAGCTATCTAACTAATTTAGTGTTTGATATCTTAAGGATTCCTGAATTTGGAGCCAATGTCATGCCTCGACCAGCAAAAATTCTGGTGGCCACTTATTTTCTAACTGAAGATTGTATAAAAATTGAGAAAACTGAATTTGGTTTTAATTTCAAGTTGATTAGTCCTAAAAAAATGAGTAAAGCGATTAATAAATTAATGGGGTTATCAGTCAAATTAATGAAAGATAAAATTAGGGATGAACTAAAATTTGCCCCTGCGAAGACAATAATGCCACAACGAAGAGTAGCTTGGTTAGATGAGCTCAATTCTCATATTTGGGAGATGTATCACGAATTAAATCCGGAAGGAAATCAGTGGAATTGGCGAAACAAGAATAATTCGATTACCTCCGTTTTCATCCTCCCCGAACCAAAACTAATCCGCAATAAAATGGGTGGAATCACCGATGTCAAGATGATCCACACGCTGGATTTTGATGGTCAGATGCAGAGATTTGCAGCGTTCGCAAATTCGGTAAGTTTATTCTCCCGTCCAAATAGCTTTAATTTCAGGTGTAACTGCCTCTGCCACCATTGAACGGATAAATAGTTCTGCCTGATTTGAAAGATTTGCAGATCCATTGTAATTAGCAAATCTCTTAATAGCCTTCTTAAAGTCAAAGGGTGCATTATATTCAATAATCGTTGGTGACTCTATGTCTGACAACTCCTTGATCTTGTCCAAAGCAGATTCGAAATAGCCAATTTGGTCAATTAAGCCATATTCCAACGATTGCTCAGCAGTGTAGATTTTACCGCTTGCCAGTGTACGAACTTTGTCCACTTCTAAGCCACGCCCTTCGGAAATTATGTTAACAAACCTATCATGAAAGGTAGAAATTAGATCTTGGAAAAACTTAGTCTCCTCCGGTGTCATCTTACGATAAGGACTGCCAATATCTTTGGAGCCGGTGCTCTTAATCGGATTTACATCAATACCAATTTTATCCAACAACTCCTCAAAGACCATATGATTCATTATCACTCCGATTGACCCGACCAAGCTTGTGGGCGAAGCTACTATCCAATCTGCACCCGCAGCAATATATAGCCCCCCGCTCGCAGCAAGATTTCCCACCGCCACTACAACAGGTTTGCCTGAGGCCTTGACCTTGAGTACTTCATTGTAAATAACATCGCTTGCAGTCAGTCTGCCACCAGGAGAATCAATTGCCAATAACACAGCTTTGACGCTGTTATCCTCCGCCGCCTGATGCAGACGCATCGTAGCCTCATACAGTGTGCCACTGCCCTTTAGCCTCGACCCCACTCCGTCAATTGCACCGTTAATCGTAATCAGAGCAACCTTGCGCCCCAAAGAATCACTTCCCCGTACAATTACCTTTTGAATTAGTTCCTTACTATCACCGGAAATATCGAGATCCAATCCTGTCATTACTTTCTCAGCAACTATGCTCATTCCGACAAAGAAAACTATCATTATACCGATAATAATCAGAAATATTTTTAAACCAGAACCTCGTTTTTTCGGTGGGATCTGTGGTATTGAAGATGGGTTGGTTTGGTTGACATCATTGTCTGGCATTATATACTCCTTAAACTTCAGTTTTAATATGGTAATCGATTCTGATTGATATTGTCAAGAACCCTGCATTGATGGTCCATACAGCAATCCTCCTGTAAATCTAAATTGTCAGGAAATGAAGAAATATGTTACGTCGTTGCGAGCGAAGCGAAGCAATCCAAATTACTAATATAGAAAAAGGGATTGCTTCGTCACTTCGTTTCTCGCAAAGAAGTTATTCCCAGACAACCAGTTTCGCAGGAATGAAAACGTATAAAATACTGTTCTATGCATTAGTTGCAAACGACTATGCAACTGTAATATCCTTATCGAGATATACATCCTGAATAGTGTTGAATATCTCAATTCCTTCCTTCATCGGT